>ERZ1029870.49-NODE-49-length-15987-cov-6.279877_pt1 | contig 15987 bp, 15 predicted proteins | sample MGYA00519236_ERZ1029870 | MGnify/ENA primary metagenome ERZ1029870 (study PRJEB33666, sample SAMEA4610924) | skin metagenome | biome: Human-associated habitat; feature: Malodor aspect; material: skin | place: Philippines | collected 2015-08 ... | reverse complement strand
GCATAAATTCATAGATCCCTATACGCCCTTTATAACCCGTATGACGACATTCCTCACAACCTACTGGACGGAACACAAATTCTGGACGGGCCAATGGATAATCTGCTGCTAAATGCTGCCATTCCTGCTCATCCATAAAGCCTTCTGCTTTGCAGTGTGGACACAACTTACGCACCAGACGCTGAGCCAATACACCGAGAATCGTTGCAGCAGTCAGGAACGGTTGTACACCCAGATCATGCAGACGGGTTAAACTCGACGGTGCGTCATTGGTATGTAACGTGGATAAAACCAGGTGACCTGTCAAGGCAGCCTGAATTGCCATATTGGCAGTATCCTGATCACGAATCTCACCGACCATGATGATATCCGGGTCCTGACGCAGAAAGGCGCGCAGCGCCGCGGTAAAGTCCATGCCCTGCTTGGGGTTGACGTTGACCTGGTTGATACCTTCGAGGTTGATCTCCACCGGGTCTTCGGCGGTGGAGATATTCACATCAGGCGTATTGAGGATGTTCAGGCCGGTATAGAGCGATACCGTCTTGCCCGAGCCGGTGGGGCCGGTGACCAGAATCATGCCCTGGGGTTGCTTGAGGGCAGCCATATACAGCTCTTTCTGTTCTTCCTCGTAGCCCAAAGCATCGATGCCCATTTGTGCGCTGGTGGGGTCGAGAATTCGCATCACGATCTTCTCGCCCCACAGCGTGGGCAGGGTGTTGACCCGAAAATCGATGGCCTTGGTCTTGGAGATTTTCATCTTGATCCGGCCATCCTGCGGCTTGCGCCGCTCGGAGATATCCAGCGCGGCCATCACCTTCAGCCGGGCGGCAATTCGCGGCGCCAGTTGGATGGGCGGGCGAGCGACCTCATGGAGGATACCGTCGGTACGAAAACGCACACGATAGGCTTTTTCGTAGGGTTCGAAATGCAGGTCCGATGAGCCACCTTTGATGGCGTCCAACAGCATCTTGTTGACGAAGCGCACCACGGGCGCGTCGTCGGCGTCAGCCCCCCCATCATTACTAGGCTTGTCGTCGTCCACGGCCTCGACATCCAGGCCATCGAGATCCACGTCGGCAAGGTCTTCCATGCCGCTATTGGCAGAATCGAAGAACTTGTCGATGGCATCGCCGAGCTTGTCGTCTTCGACCAGGATCGCTTCGGTGGTCAGGCCTGTGCTGAATTGAACGTCTGTAACCGCCTGGTGGCTGGTGGGGTCGGAGATGCCGATGAAGAGCTTGTTACCGCGACGCCACAGGGGCAGTACGCGGTGTTGGCGTACCAGCTTTTCACTGACGAGATCGCGAGGCTGAGCTTCTTTGTCGATGGAGTTGAGGTCGAAGAAGGCTACACCGAATTGCTCGGCAGCCAGCTCCGCAAGGGCTCGGCTTTTCACTAGCTTGTTCTGTACGAGATAGGTCACCAGCGGCAACTTGTTACGCTGGGCTTGTTGCTGAGCCTGCTGGGCTGCCTTCTCGTCCATGACACCAGCTAAGGCCAGTTGCCTCGCCAGGCCGGAAAGGGAAATACTCTCGTTCATCACGCGCTCCAAACACAATGTCAGACTTATAACCTAGTCACTTGGCGCCTGCCAAACCGGTCAATTCGATGTGACGAAAAATGGCAGTTAGTGCCGGCATAAGGGCATGTCATTGTCCGTGGCAAGCAGGGATTTTCAGAACGCAGAGCGCTTGCGTTTCCTTAAGAATAGAGCGGTGCATGATCTATGTTGTCTATGCCTCAGCTGCGTATTCTGAGTTTCTGTACCAGTAGTTGGCTTCCCTAGCGTCCTTCATATCTAGTCGATTTTTGATGTTGGCACGCAATCTGCTTTATCTTTGGGTAGGTATCAGTACCTGTACCTTTCTAGGAGAGAAAATATGAAAGCTCAACTGCAAAAAGGCTTTACCCTGATCGAGCTGATGATCGTGGTTGCGATCATCGGTATCCTGGCTGCAATCGCCCTGCCTGCCTACCAAGACTACACTGCTCGCTCGCAAGTATCTGAAGCCCTGAGCCTGGCTGGTGGTGCTCGCACCGCTGTCACAGAGTTCTGGACCAGCAAGGGTGCTATGCCGGCAGATAACGCTGCTGCTGGGCTGGCTGATGCCAACCAGATTACCGGTAACTATGTTGCATCGGTTACCGTGGGCAACACTGGCATTATCAATGCGCAGATGAAATCTACGGGTGTTGCTAGTGGAATTGCTAGCGGTACGCTGGCTTTGAGCCCGACTACTAGCACTGGTGCCGTTACTTGGAAGTGCAAAGGCGGTACTACTGGTACTGCTATCGCTGCTAAGTACCTGCCGAGCTCTTGCCGCTAATATTTAGCTGCAAGTACTTGCTGCCCGCTCTTGCGGGCAGTTTTGTTTTGGGGGGGGATATGCGCTCTGCTAGTACTGCGGTCCCGGCGCTTTGCTATTTTTTTATTCTGATTGCTACTTACTTTGTTTACTCTCCTGGATTGTCTGGGGGGTTTTTATTTGATGATTACCCTAATCTCCAGCATTTGGGGGATTTGGGTGGTGTGGTTGACTGGGACACATTCAGAGCCTACGTGCTCAGCGGCTTTGCCGGGCCTACTGGGCGTCCTTTGTCATTGGTGAGTTTTTTACTGGACGATAATACTTGGCCTAGTCAGGCCTCTTGGTTTAAACAGACCAATTTATTAATTCATGTTTTATGTGGCCTGCTGCTCTGTTGGGGTACCTTGCTGCTCCTGCGCAACCTTAGAAGCGTCAGTGAAAAGCAGGCTCAGTGCATCGCTGTCCTAGCTTGCGCTCTGTGGTTGCTGCATCCCTATATGGTGTCCACCACGTTGTACGTCGTTCAGCGTATGGCGCAACTGGCTACTCTGTTCTGTATGGCTGGTATCGCGCTCTATTTATATGCACGCTTGCAGTTGGCAAGTCGCCCGAAGCGAGCCTACGTGCTAATGACGCTGGCGATAGGCGCGGGCACGCTATTGGCCACCTTTAGCAAGGAAAATGGCGCGCTGCTGCCTTTGCTGGTGTTGGTGGTTGAGTTTTGCCTTCCGAAAGAGGGTAGGCCAGCGTGGCAATGGCGCGCTCTGTTTCTCTGGCTGCCTTCGCTGGCTATGGTCGCGCTCCTGGCCCGCCACATCGATTTTTCGGATAACCCCTGGCCCAATCGAAATTTTAATCAGATTGAGCGCCTGCTGACCGAGGCCCGAATTGTCTGCGAATACCTACTGCATTTGTTCGTGCCGAGAATTGAAGGCAATGGCCTTTATCAGGATGGCTATGTCATTTCCAAGAGCTTGTTTGAGCCAGCTAGCACTTTCTTTGCCATTGCTTTTCTTGTGGCTCTACTGGCGGCCGCTTTTGCTATTCGTAAAAGAGCACCATTGATTACTCTGGGCGTACTGTTCTTCTTTGCCGCCCACCTGATGGAGTCCACTGTCGTCGGGCTAGAGCTGTACTTCGAGCACCGTAACCATCTGGCGTCGCTGTTTCTGTTTCTGCCGTTGGCCTATTACTGTGTCATCTACAGTGCTCGTTTCAAGCTGTTGCCGGCGCTGGCCGTTGTCGTGTTGGGTATTCTCGCTTCCATGACCTGGTTGCGTGCATCGCTATGGAGTGATAGCGAAAAGTTAGAGTTGTATTGGGTGCAGTCGGCTACCAGCTCGCCGCGAGCCGCCAACGCACTGGCGGCCCATTACATGAATAATGGTGACTATGATAGGGCCAATGACTATGTGCTGGCAGCGAGCCGACGTTTGCCGCACAGCTCTCTACTGACTGCTCGCTTGCTGTTGCAGAAGGTTTGGTTAGGACAGGCCAGTGAGCAGGATTTTATTCAGTCAGGTGAGCGCCTCAAGTTGCAGGAGTTCGATGTGCAGACGGTGCAGGGCATACGTACTCTGGTAGAGCGTGTGACGGCTGGAGATGCCGCAAGCAGCACTCTCAATTATGCGCGTTATAGCCTGAATTTACTGGATACAATGGAAAGCAGCCCAGCGTACGGAGAGTTCCCGTTGTTTGTGCGTCTGGTGGCCTACCTACGTGCCCAGCTATACCTGCATATTGGTGATACTGCAGAGGCTTATAGGTATTACAGCGAGGCAATAAGCCGCTATCAGGAAACCGATGCGGCGCTTGCCATGGTGGCGGAAATGGGGAGTGCCGGATATCCGGAAGAGGCGTTAGCGTTGCTGGTGCAGGCCAGTCAGGTACTTGCACAGCAAGACTCGCGCAAGCTGAAGCGTTCTCGTATGTCCTATGAGCAGGACATAGCATATATGGAAGGCGCCTTGAGAGAAGATGCTATGAAAACCAAGAACACTGCCACGGAAGTTCCATGATGATCAGTATTGTCCTTCCCGCCAAGAACGAGTCTGCTGCCATTGGTGCAACAGTTGCCGGCATCCGCCAGTATTACCCAGATGCTGAGGTAATTGTGGTCAACGACGGCTCTACCGACAATACCGCAGAGGTTTCGGAGGGAGCAGGCGCCAGGGTGGTCCATCACCCTTACAGCAAAGGCAACGGCGCGGCGATCAAAACCGGTGCGCGAGCAGCCAGCGGTGAGATCATTGTATTTATGGATGCCGACGGCCAGCATGACCCGGCTGATATTCCCCGCCTGCTGGAGTTGATCGAGCAGGGGCACGACATGGTCGTGGGGGCGCGTCAGAAGGGTTCACAAGCCAGTGTGGGGCGCGGCTTGGCCAATGGCTTTTACAACAGGCTTGCCAGTTGGATGACTGGACACCGTGTCGCAGATCTCACGTCCGGCTTTCGGGCCGTTCGGGCAGACAAGTTTCGCGAGTTTCTTTATCTGCTACCTAACGGCTTCTCTTACCCTACCACCAGCACTATGGCTTTTTTTCGGGCGGGCTATTCGGTGGCTTATGTGCCGATTCATGCTGCCCAGCGTATCGGCAAAAGCCATATCCGCCTGTTGCGTGATGGCACCCGTTTTTTATTGATCATCTTCAAGATCGGCACGTTGTTTTCGCCAGTGAAAATCTTCGCTCCGGTGGCGCTGGCCATGTTCCTGCTGGCTTCGGGCTGGTATGGCTATACCTTCGCCAGTATTGGTCGTTTCACCAATATGAGTGCCTTGCTCTACAGCGGGGCGGTGATGGTGTTTCTGATGGGGCTGATTTCCGAACAGATCACGGCGTTGATGTATAAGGACAAGGGCTGAGCAGGCCATGTGGGCTGAAAGCCAGACCCTGGAGTTCAAGCGACTCTGGAAGGACGATTACCTGAAAACCATTTGTGCCTTTGCCAATGGTGAGGGTGGTTGCCTGCTGGTGGGTGTGGGCCATGATGGCCAGGTGGTGGGACTGGAGAATGGCAGGGAGTTGCTCGAAACCTTACCGAACAAAATTCATAACAATCTGGCCTTACTGGTAGATGTGACGCTGCACCAGCAGGCAGGCAGGGAGTATCTTGAAGTCGTCGTGCAGGGCACCTACGCACCGGTTTCCTATGCCGGGAAATTCTATAAGCGCAGTGGCAGCAATACTGTTGAGCTGACCGGCAGCAATCTGACGCATTTCCTGTTGAAAAAATACGGCAAGACCTGGGACGATATTGCCGAGGAGCGTTTTTCGTTGGCGGATATCGACCCGCTGACGGTCGAGAAATTCAAGCGCCTGGCTCAGGACCGGATACCGGGCATTCAGGATGAGCAGGATACGCAAGCCCTGTTGCGCAAGCTCAACCTGTACGACGGCGAGCACCTGAAGCGCGCTGCCATCCTACTGTTCGGCAGGAACCCGCAGCAGTATTACATCCAGTCCCACTCCAAAATTGGCCGCTTTCTGTCAGAAACCGACATCCAGAGCAGCGACATTATCGAAGGCAACCTGATCGATCAGGTCGACAAACTGATGGACGTTCTGCGCCTCAAGTACCTCAAGGCGTATATCTCCTATGAGGGCATGCATCGCCGCGAGACGCTGGAGTATCCCTACGACGCCCTGCGCGAAGCCATCATCAATGCGCTGATTCACCGTGATTACACCGACACCAGCAACCTGCAGATCCGTGTGTATGACGACAAGCTGGTGATGTACAACGGCGCGACCCTCAGCCGCGAGGTGCCCATCGAATTGTTCGACCAGCCACACCAGTCCAAGCCGTTCAACCCAACCATGGCGGCGGTGTTCTACAAATGCGGATTTATCGAAAACTGGGGGCGTGGCACGTTGAACATCATCGACTACTGCCTGCAAGCCGGACTACCCAGGCCGGAGTTTGCATACCAGTGGGGCGCGGTGCGAACGACTTTTTACCGGAAGCAAGAGCAGGGTGGACAGGCCAGTGTCGGTGTAAATGTCGGTGTAAATGTCGGAGAAGCCGACGTGCTGGACTTTATCCGGGCGAATCAGCCCGTCAATGCGAGCGCGATATCTGCCCATTACCCGCATGTTACTCAAAGAACCATCGAACGTTGGCTCAAAACCCTGCGCGAGCAAGGGAAAGTAGAATTTCAGGGCGCACCCAGGACGGGTGGCTACTTCGTGAAAGGCAATTGAGCATGCTCAAAGGCCCGATAGCTTTAGCTACTCTGCGCACCAGTGTCGTGCTGGGGCTGCGCCTGATTGTGCAGGCCGGCACCTTGCTGTTGGTGGCTCGCATGTTGGGGCCGGAGCAATTTGCCGCCTTTACTGGCATTGCGGCGCTGGCCGTGCTCATGGGCACTTTTGCCACCTTTGGCACCCACCTTGTGCTGTTGGCGCAAGTCTCTAGAGATCCTGCCCAGCGCGATCACATCTTGCCCTATGCCGTACCCACCACGCTAATTGCTGGGGGGCTATTGTTTGCAGCCTATCTACTTATCACACAAACTGTTTTTGCCAATCTGGACCTGAGCTTTTGGGTGCTGTTTTGCATCGGTTTGGCAGAAATCGTGCTGCTCCCGCTTTTTGTGCTGCCAGCCACGGAAGAACTGGCCTTAGAGAAAACTGCTCGCTCTCAACTGCTTATGGTGTTGCCCCTAGCCCTGCGTATGGCAGTGGCCGTGCTGGTTGCCAGCTTGCAAGTGGCCGACCCCCTCACCCCATTTTCCCTGCTTTATGTCGTGAGTGCGGCACTTGCCTTGCTCGTCATGCGCCTGCTCAAGCCCCGTGCTTGGCCCGCTATCAGATGTTGGCGCTTGGCTACAAGGGCCGAGCTCAAGCACAGCGTGGGCTATGCCACCTTGGCCATGACTGCCGCTGGCCCCGGCGAGCTGGACAAAATGCTCGCAGTCAAACTTATGCCCCTAGGGGCCAGTGGCCTGTATGCGGCGGCCTCTCGGGTCATTGGGGCTGCGGTTCTGCCCGTTGTGGCTCTGCTGCTATCGGCCATGCCCAAGCTCTTTAGGTACAGCGCCCAACCCAACGCCCAAGGCCAGCGCCTGAGTAAATGGATTTTTATCTCGGTATTTGTTTACGGCTGGTTGCTGGCTGGCTTGCTTTACTTTGCTGCCCCTTGGATTGAATGGCTGTTTGGCGGAAAATATGCTGGCATGGCGCAAGTTTTGCAGTTGCTTTGTTTGGCCGTGCCTGGAATGGTGCTTAGGCATGCTAGTGGAAACATGCTTGTTGCAAAGGAGGCCCCTTGGATTCGGTCGATTATTGAGCTTCTTGGAGTGGCCCTGCTAATTTCTTTTGTTTTTTTTATTCAGCTATCAAATGGTCAGGCGAAAATGATCTTCGCAATAATTTTGACGGAGTGGGTGATGGCCTTTGCTAGTGTTTTAATTTGTATTGTGATTGAATGTGGATTAATTAGATACAAATATACAGGAGTTCCTTAATTTGGAGTTAAGTTTATAGTTTTTGTTGGTCAGGAACAGGTAAGTTTCGGTTTCGAGTAATTGTTCGACGCTTGTGGAAAATATCTCAACCAAAATAATCTTTGGTCTAAATCTGTTCCAGTCATTGCTTCTTAAACATTCAAGATCCCAGCCTTCAACATCGATATCAAGCAGATCTATTCTTTCAAAGCAATCTTGATGCTGGCTCAGTACATCACGGAGTGGTCTGATAGGGACTTTGGTAAGTTTTTTTATTTCCTTTTGAAAGCCAGATGAGATAACGCTTTCCGCCTGATTTTTATCAAATGTATTATAGGCCGAATCTTGAAATTGATAATATGTCATTAATCCTTCTTTTGCCCCGATTCCTACATTTAGGTTTTTGTCATTTGGTCTGTGTTTATTGAACAGGGCGATTGATTCTGGTAGCGCATCTATATTTATGCCAGACCATCCTTTTTTGTGTAATAGGGCAGTGTTGCTGTATTTGTACGGATGGTGTGCGCCAATGTCAACATAAAACCCATTGTTATTATCTAGTATAAGATTAAGAAGTATGTCTTCGCCTTCCTGGGAATAGCTTTTATGTGAGTGATCTTTATATTTAAACTTATATTTCAAATATAGGTTTATCATTGGTTTTGGCATGATTCTTGATGGGCTTGGTTTCATTTTTTTCTTCCTATGATTAGTTCTTTCTTGCTGAAAAGGGCCAGAAATATTATCTGCATCTTCCTTAGATTGACTTTAATTAGTCGTGTTGCCCCGTCTCGATATATGTTGGCTGCCGCGCTGGTGCCAAATGACTTCTCGCTTTCACTCTCCAGGTGACTGCCATTTAAATTTTCGGGGTGTTTGATTTTATTAATGTAATAAAGATTTGGTATTTTTCTTAGCCTTGTCTCCCAGTTGTCGGATCTGTCTAGATATTTTTTATTCTGACTTATAAGCTCAATGGCTGTTTCTCTAGAAATTGCATAGGAGCAAGCTCGGGTGCAGAACATTAGGCTTCTCCTGTCAATAATCCAGTGTTTGTCCTGCCTAGTGCCCAATATGTACTTGCTATTTTTCATTCCTTGTTGTCCTCCCAGGAGGAAGAATCCGCTGCCTTCTAGTTTTCTAATTATATTGACAGTCTCTCTTATGTCATCATCGTGACCATAGACATCATCCTCCAGAATGATGCACCAAGGTAATTTGGTCTTGATGAAGGTCGCCCATGCCGTTTCGTGGGAGAGAGAGCAGGCTACTTCAGTTGGAGTAAGTGGTTTTCTTTTATTGTAAGGGCTTTCGATGTAGAGGTGGGAAATCTCACTCTTTTTCTTCCCCCTCAAGTCGAGGGCCTCGATGAACTGAAAAAAGTTGTAGCTCTCCGGGAATTTTTCCTGTAATTGCTGGCGGCGTTCAGTGTCACTTGCCAAGGAAATAACATAGATTGGGATATTCCTATTTGTCATAAGAAAGTCTCAGCTATGGATATGCCGGCACGACCATCCCCAAACGGTGATTGTTCGATTTGCATGCTACGGTAATGAGCTTCATCTTCAAGCAGGCGGCTGACCTCTTGCGTGATGACGGCGATGTTTGATCCCACCAGTTTGCTCGCACCCGCTTCTACGGCCTCGGGCCTTTCTGTGGTTTCACGCAAGACCAAAACGGGTTTTCTCAAGGATGGGGCTTCTTCTTGTACGCCGCCGCTGTCGGTGAGGATGATGTGGGCGTTTTGCATGGCGGCGACAAAGTCAAAGTAATCCAGCGGCTCGCACAGGGTGATGCGCTCGTGTTGACCAAGCATGCGGCGTGCGAGTTCTTGCACATTGGGGTTGGGGTGTACGGGGTAGAGCACTTGCACGTGCGGGTGTTGCGCCAGGATTTGCAATATGGCGGTGAAAATATCGGTCAAGGGTTGGCCAAAGTTCTCGCGCCGGTGGGCAGTGAGCAAAATGGTTTTTGTGGCATTTGGTTTTTGCTCAGGTAGTTCGGCCACGGTTTGCAAGAGGGTGTCGATGCAGGTGTTGCCTGTGACGAAAATCCTGCAGGGGTCTATGCCTTCGCTTTTTAGGTTAGCTGCCGCTTGTGGCGTGGGGGCAAAGTGCCAGTGGGTGATGCGTGAGGCCATTTGGCGGTAGCCTTCTTCAGGGAAGGGGTGGGCCAAGTTGTGCGTTCTTAGGCCCGCCTCGACATGGCCAAAAGGTACTTGGGCATGAAAGGCGGCGAGGGCCGAGCCGAATACGGTGGCGGTGTCGCCTTGGGCAATGAGGGCTGAAGGGCGCTCTTGCTCAATGATGTGCTCCAGCTTGGGCAGCATACGGGCCAAGAGTTGGTTCAGGCTTTGATTGGGCTGCATGAGGTCAAGGTCGTAATCAACGGCGACACCAAAGCGCCCCAGCATTTGGTCGAGCATTTCGCGGTGTTGGGCTGTGGCGACGACCACGCAGCGGGCCCAGTTGCTGGCCTTGAGCGCCCTGATGACGGGCACCATTTTGATGGCCTCAGGACGAGTACCAATGGTGCAAAGGATAGTTTTAAGTTTTGTCATGGGTGAGCTGCTGCAAAAAATGAAAAGAGGCTTGAGCGATTTCAGGCCAGTAGATGCCTTCAATGTCTTCAACGATAAAATTGTGTTCAAGCTGCTGTTTGATGGCCCGAGCCAAATCTTTCGCTTGACCAGGTTCGGCCATAAAAGTGACTAATGCTTGGGCCTGCTTGGGGTAGTTGGCCATAAGATTGGGGCTGCGGGTGGCCACAATCGGGCGTTGACAAGCTACAGCCTCGGCAATTTTGTTGGAGGCACCTGCATCCATAAAGGGTGAGCGGCGGTAAGGTATGGCTAGCAAGTTGCACGCCGCCAATGCATAGGGCATTTGCTCGAAAGGCAGGTTGCCCAAGTAATGCACGGCTTCGGTTTGTAGATTCACATGTTCGGATGCTTTGCCGGCAATCAGGGCTTTGATGGCTGTGCCTTCGGCCCTGAGCTGGGTGACGGCATCGAGCAGATCTTGCACGCCACGGTCTGGCTCCATACTGCCAAAGTAGCCGATCAATGTTTCTTCTGTATTGAGTTTGAGTTGTTGCCTTGCCAGCTTGTGGTCAATGGCTTTGAAGCGGCTGGCATCAATACCGTTGAGAGCGATGTGATCCCGCTCGGCCAGCCCCATTTGCCGCATCAAGTGGCTGCTGGCAAAAAAACGGGCATCGGCTTTTTTGAGGAGGAAGCCAAAAAGATCAAAGCCCAGCGGTTTGATGTAGCCACCAAACTCATCGTATTTGTCATACACATCAAAAATAAATCTGGCCTCATGCGCTTGGGCCAAGCGATAGCCCAGGTAAGCAATATAGGCGTCGCCGCTGGCAATAATGAGGTCAGGCTTTGTGCCTTTTTTGAACTGAAAGTAATCTTTCAGCACGCGACCTGTTTTGACGGGGCTGTTGAGAATATGCAGATTTTCGTCTTGGCTTTGGCTGCTTGCCTTGCCGTGGTAATCAATAAGCCAAAGCTGAACATTGGCGCCCTGTCGCGACCAATGCAAAGGCAATTGATAAATGCGGCCATACCGCTCTGTGAGTGCGTCGCGATTGGTGTAAAAGCGTTTGCCGATAAATAGGATGTTCATCGCAGGTTCAATGCTTTGGCCACAGCTTGCCCAAATTTGGCCCACTCAAACCCTTGTGCAAAGCGGCGTATGTTTTCATCTGGTAGGGGGTGTTGTAGCAATTCGATGGTGCGTGCGCTCAGCTCTTGGTAATTGTTCTTTTCCTCCAAGCACCCCGACTGCCCTTGCGACACCGCATCAACCACACCGCCGGTAGCAAACGCCACAGTAGGCAGCCCATGCGCCGCAGCCTCGATGGCTACCATGCCAAAGCCTTCCGGATCATCGGGAATATGGCGTACAGGGAATATGTGTACGTCGGCGGCTTCGTAGGCGGTGGCCAGCAGGGTTTTGTCGGTGATTACGCCAAGGAACTTGATATGCCCGGCCACGCCGGACTTTTCTGCTTGGGCCTGGATGCTTTCCACGGTCTGGATTCCGGCGCCCAGGGAGTTTTTCGGGGCTTCGCCAATCACCAGCAGCATGGCATCAGGTTCGGCCTGGACAATGGCGGGCAGGGCCAGCTCTACGAATTCGCGCAGGCCTTTGCGGGTGGTCAGGCGGCCTACGGAGAGCAGGATTTTTTTATCGCTGAGGCCGTGTGGCGCTTTGAAGGCGGCGATGCGTTCTGCCGGTTGCGGTGCCTGCGGCAGGCTGACGCCGGGATAAACAATGCTGATTTTGTTTGGGTTTACGTCAGCGGCTACGGCCAGAGCCTGCGTAGGCGAGCTGTTGACTATGACCTTATCTAGCTTTTTGAATATTGGCCGCCAGAGTCTGCGATACAGGCCGTGATTCACGCTAATGTCGAAGCCATGCAGGTAGGCTGCAGAACGGGCGCCGCGCAGTTTGCTCAGCAGCCAGGCAATGGGCGCCGTGAGGCCGCTACCCGCGAGAATGACATCCGGTTTCCAGCGCAAGGTAATCCACAGCCCCCGGAAAAATGCGATTAGCAGGAACAGTGGTAGAGGCTTGAGTGGCGTTTCAGTCAGGGTGACAGACTGGGGCTTCAGTGCTGCCGCTCCTCCCGGGCCGATCACATGAACCTCGTTCTGCTTGGCTAGTTCATCTGCCATGTGCCAGTTCAGTCGCTCCATGCCCCCGACAAGTGGAGGCAGGTTTCGGGTAATCAGGAGGATACGCGGGCGCTTAAGCATGCTGTCTCGCAGTTATCAATTGTTGTAGCCAGGCTGCGCTCAGGCTGGAACCACATTGCCCCGCCGTGGCAGGCGGCCGCGGGTATCGACGATCAATTTCGCCTGGCGCTGTAGCAGCTCATAATCGAAGCCGTCGTGATCGGTCGCTAGAACCAGGCAATCATAGCTGGCGATATTGTCTGCACCCAGTTGGATGGACTTTAGGTCGAAGTGATAGTCCCGCTTCTTGGGGAAGCTCGGGATATGTGGGTCGCTGTAGTCGACTTTGGCGCCTTTGGCCTGCAGCAGCTCCATGATCTCCACTGCCGGTGATTCGCGGCTGTCGTCGATGTTTTTCTTGTAGGCAAGGCCCAGCACCAGAATGCGGCTGCCTTTGACCGCCTTTCCGTGTTCGTTGAGGGCGTCAGCAGTTTTCTGCACGACCCAGTGCGGCATGTAGTGGTTGATCTCGCCGGCCAGTTCGATGAAGCGTGTATTGATGCCGTATTCCTTGGCCTTCCAGGTCAGGTAGAAGGGATCGATGGGGATACAGTGCCCTCCGAGGCCGGGGCCAGGTTGATACGGGGTGAAGCCGAAGGGTTTGGTGGCGGCGGCGCGAATGACTTCATGTATATCGATACCCATTTTATCGGCGACGATCTTCATTTCGTTGACCAAGCCAATATTCACTGCGCGGTGAATGTTCTCTAGCAGCTTGGTCATTTCTGCAGTGCGGGGGCTGCTGACGGGCACTAATGAACGAATGGCGTGCTGGTAGAGTGCCTGGCCCAGTTCCAGGCAGCTTGGCGTCATGCCTCCGATGACTTTGGGGATGTCATGGGTGCCATAGTGCGGATTCCCTGGGTCTTCCCGTTCGGGGGAGAACACCAGTGCGCAGTTTTCACCGGGGATGAACCCCATCGCTTTCAGGCGTGGAGCGAGCTCCTCGTCTGTCGTTCCTGGCCAGGTAGTACTTTCCAGGCTGAGCAATTGGCCTGCTCGAAAGTGTGGGAGTATCGTTTCTATGGTGTTTATAACGAAGCTGAGATCGGGCTCGCGGTGCGCGTTGAGTGGTGTGGGAACGCAGATGATCAGTGCATCGACTTCACCGCTGCGGGAGAAATCGTTGGTAGCTTCCAGCCCTTGAGCTAGAGCATGCTTGATGCGCTGAGGCGTCAATCGCTCAATGTAGCTTTGTCCTGCATTGAGGGTGTCGACCTTGTAATCGTCGATGTCGAAACCGATGACCTTGATGCCGACTTCGCAAAAGCGCAACGCGAGGGGAAGGCCGACATAGCCCAGACCGTAAATGCCGACAGTTGCGGTTCTTGAGGTAATTTTTTCTCGCAGAAGAGCTAGCGCTTCGTTCACGGTAGGGCTCGTGTTTAATGTGGGCTTCGTCGCTGCATGATGCCAGACCTTTTAGGCTGAGGCCGCGTGTTTAATCACGCTTGTGAAGTGCCGGCTCGGCATCTTGTTTTTTGAGAGGGTTGCTCTTGTTGAGGGCGGCTTGTCAGGCTTTGGTTGTCGCGTGGTTGAGATACACTTCCAAGCTTAGAATACGGAGGCGGGCTATGGATAAGGTGGCTCTGGTCGAGCTACTGCGATCGCGCCTGGATGGTGTGCTGGCTGTCTATGCCTTTGGTAGTCGTATCCAGGGCACGGCAGACGAGCGCAGCGATCTGGATCTGGCGGTGCTGGTGCAAGGCTATGCTGACCCGCTGACGCTTTGGCAGCTCGCCGGTGAGGCAGCCGATATTGCAGGTTGTCCCGTTGACCTGCTGGATTTGCGCAGGGCCTCTACCGTGATGCAGCAGCAGGTGCTGACTAAAGGTGAGCGCTGGTGGGTGGTTGAGGGTGTCGAGGCTGGTTTGTTCGAGTGTGCGGTGTTGAGCGAGAAGCTTGAGCTGGATCGGGCCAGGGCGCCTCTGTTGCGGGATATCGAGCGAGATGGGCGGGTGTATGGTCGATGATGTGTTGTTGAACAAGGCCGCAAGCATCGAGCGTTGCGTCAGGCGTGCGCGTGAGGAGTATGAGCGCGCCCCGGTGAGTTTTGCAGAGGACTTTACTCGGCAGGATGCGGCGATTCTGAACATTCAGCGCGCTTGTGAGGCAGCCCTGGATATGGGGCAGCATTTGATTCGGCGCGAGCGTCTCGGTATTCCGCAGAGTGCGCGCGATGTGTTTGCATTACTGGCCGCAGGTGGTTGGATTGACAGTGCTCTTGCTGAAGCGCTGAAGCGAATGGTGGGCTATCGCAATATTGCCGTTCATGAATACAAGCCCTGCAGCTACCGATTACCGTGGCGGTCATTACCCGGCACCTGGATGAGTTTCTCGATTATTCCAAGAGCATTCTGTTGAAGGATGCGCGGGAGGATTGAGGTTTTTCCCTCAGAAAAAACGTTGTCATATCCGCACAGGTGGGCGGCTGGTTTCGTGGTGAGCCTGCTATCGATTCGCCGCGAGGCGCGGCTCCTACTGGGTGGTGGCTGCCTTGACGTGTGAGGGCTGGGGGCGCCTTGCTATGCAGAAGTCCAGTTCCGGTGTAACAAGCTGGGATTTATAGGGCCCAGGGACAGGCCGCGATTTCCCCTGCTTCCGCTTATGGCGTGCGTGGTCTGTTCTGAATCGTCCTTACTTGACGTGCCTGATTGGACCCGCGTACTTCGCTATGGCCAGATCGCTTGTGACCAATATAAAGCCTTCAGTGGTGGCCTGAGCAATCAGCATTCGATCAAATGGGTCGTTATGTATAGGTGGAAGAGCGGCGGCTGCAATGCTGTGCTGCCCGGTCATTGCCAGCTCTTGATAGTCTGCATCGAGCAGTGCTCTTCTGAGTACTGCCGGGTTAAAGTGGAAGTGGGCCTTGCCCATGGCATGCTTGATGCCAACCTCCCAGATGCTCGCAGCGCTGAAGAGCAGTTCGTTGTTGCGGTCGTTGATCAGATTGGCCGCGTCGGTTGGCAGTGAGGTGGGGGTGGCGCAGGCCCAGAGTAAAATATGAGTGTCGAGCAGCAGTTTCATGCGCCGAACATCGACTCGATTTCATTCTGAAACGGTGTGTCAATGTCGTCTGGCACATTGAAAACGCCAGTCAGCATCCCGGTGCGAGGTTTGCTTTCCTGGTTGATCGAGATGACCTTCACCATCGGCTTGCCTGCCTTTGCGATGATAAACGGGCTGCCTTGGCTGGCATCGAGAATCAGTTGTGACAGGTGCGTCTTGGCGTCGTGAATATTGACCATTTTCGGGCTGTTGGTGGGGGTCTCGGTTTTCATGGTGGAGTACCTGATTAGCTAACGTGGTTAGTCTATTCTCCGACGTGCCTGTTCGCAATCGTTGGTGCTAGCCGTGGTTTCCTCCAGTTTTGTGGGTGGGCTTGAGCTCCACGAGATGGCTTGAGGTGATTTGTCTCTGGTGTCAGGTGTGGGCTGCGTAACGACGGATTACGCTCGCTGATCCATCCCGCGCGATGC
>ERZ1029870.46-NODE-46-length-16475-cov-4.465164_pt1 | contig 16475 bp, 25 predicted proteins | sample MGYA00519236_ERZ1029870 | MGnify/ENA primary metagenome ERZ1029870 (study PRJEB33666, sample SAMEA4610924) | skin metagenome | biome: Human-associated habitat; feature: Malodor aspect; material: skin | place: Philippines | collected 2015-08 ... | reverse complement strand
AAGCTGGCACTTGAGCAGATTGACGAGGCAGCTACCAAGGCTCGGGAGGGGTTGATGACCATGGCCACGCAGGCCACCGAGCTGGCCCAGCAGCGCGTATCTCTGGCCGGGGCCGACAATGAAGTTCTGTCCTCCGGTCTTCGTCTTGAACGGGAGAAGAACACCCTCACTAAGCTGGTGAACGATTCTCGCAAGGAGGGAAGCAAGGTAACCGAGGAGGAGATCAACCTACAGAAGGCCGTGGTTCGTGAGGCTGAGGCCGTGCAAGCTCTGGCAAAGGCACGATATAACTTGGAGAAGGCGGAGCTGGACGCCCTGATCGCCAAGCAGAAGGAGTTCAACGCACAGAAGAAGTTGTCGATTAACCAAGCTGACGAAGCGCTGCTCAAGGCCGCTGACGCAGCAGCTAAGGAGGCTGAGGCCAAGGAGTTGGTTGCCGAGAAGGCCCGCACCATCGTTGCCGAGCAGGAGAAAGTGGTCAAGGAGACTGAGCAGGCAAAGATCAAGGCTGAGGAGCTGGCGAAGGCTTTGCAGACTGGTGCGGATGGTGCAGAAGGCATCAGCTCTGGTCTGAGCAAAGTCGGCGCTGAGACCTCCATGGTCGGAAAAAGCGTTGCTGCCTTCAACGTCGAGTCCGTCACCAAGCAGCTCGCTGATGCAGGCTTTGCAGCTGAGGAGGCCAGCCGAATTGCTGGTGGACTGATGGGAGGTTACGAGACCATCACCGCATTCGGCTCAGAGGGTATCGCCGCCTACCGGGGAGTTGAGCAGGGTATCCGTGATGCAATCGAGGCCAAGGAGCGTCTGAACGAGAGAGCGCAGGAAACCACCGAGAAGTTCAACAATACAGCTTCCAGTGCCCAAGCGGTTGCTGATGGTTTGGTAACTGCCAGTGAGGCTTCTATCCTGTTCAAGGAGAACACCAACGCTCTTGAGCAGGCTATGGCCAACGTGAAGTTGCAGGCGCACCAGACCATAAAGGCTTCCATAGACTCGGTGGAGGGGTTTCTTGCCTCTTCGCAGAGCCTACAGATTGAGTTGCTTGCTGCTCAGGGTCGTGAGGATGAGGCCGCCGCTGCCCGCTATGAGCAGCGCCGCAAAGAGCTGGACATTGAGTACGCGATGTTGAAGGCAAAGATTCAAGGGGCTATCGTTACTGCGGAGGCTGCTGGGGTTTCCACATCCTCCCTGAGGGCTTCTATGGCTGAGGCCGAATCAGCCTACAATGACTCTGTTGCTGCTCTGCGGGAGCTTGAAAACATCGACCGCCGTAAGCGTGCAGAGGATGCCGAGGCTCGGGCCAAGGCTGACGCGGAGAAGGCTGCCTCGGTTGAGGCCGAGATAGACGGTATTGAGGAGGTGGCTGCTGCCCGTCAGGAAGCACTCAAGCCGGTCGTGGAAGGCCCTCAGGGGGTCAGTGCTACCTCTGGTCAGGCCCAGCTGCGAACGCTCAACGAGGAGCAGATGCGGGCCTTCAATCGCATGTCCGGGGCCCAGCAGTCTCTGGCACCGGTTACTGCCGCTGTTGACGATGCTCTTGGTTCGGATAAGTCCCCTGCCAACTCTGCGCAGTTAATTGCAAAAGAGTCTGCGAGCGAGGTTACCAAGGTGGTGGAACTCAAGTTCATTGACGAGAAGGGGCAGACGGCGACCGCCACGGTTTCAGAGGAGCAGTCCCAGCTCCTGATTGATATGCTGGACGAGTTTAGGAGAAGAACGTGAAGCTGACTTATACCGACGAGTTTGACGAGCTGGTGGAGATCAATCTGCCAGCCGGTCTCCTGTGGGAGGACGAGTTCAAGTGGACGAACGCTGTGGGAACCCAGGACTACTCCCTGTCCGGGGCACTTATCCAGCAGGCTGGGACTCGGTTGAAGGGGCGACCAATCACCTTGGTAGCTCCAGACGCTGAGATGGCTTGGATCAGCAGGCCCGACCTAGTTGTGTTGCAAGCTGAGGCAAATGTGGCTGACAGGAAGTACACGCTGGTGATAGGATCGGGCCCATCTGAGCGACAGTTCCCGGTTAGATTCCGCCACGATGAGTTGGCCCTTGAGGCCACTCCTGTCTACCGCTGGCAGGGCACTGGCAATGAAACTTGGTACACGATCACCCTTCGACTCCTTGAGGTGGCCTCTTGATTACGAATGAAGATGTAAAGCTACTCCGGTCGGAGCGCCTGACGGATGAAGCTGACGGTGGGGGTCGGGCCACTGGCACTGCCATCATCGACAACGAGATGAACAACCTGTTCAAGGACATCTCGCGCCTCGACCGCACCACTGGCCGGATCAGTCTGCGCAAGGTATTCGCGGGGGTTGTGACCTTGACCAACGACGCCTACCTCGGGGCCCACTCGATCCTGGCCGAAGCGCCTAAAGACCCACGGGTTACGATCCTACTGTTCAACACCGGGAACCAGACGGACACCCGCGTGGCTGCTCGAAACTTGGTGGAGAGCTACATGGCCCCTGCCTCTACCGCCACGTTTGAGCTTCTGGGTGATCAGCTGGCGGGGCAGCGTGCCATCGTCGGGGTGCAGCGTGCCGAACTCAACATCCCTGAGGTCGGGGAGGTCTATCAGCTGGTGTCAGGGGCCAAAAACCAGTTCGTGCGGATCACCTCTATCGAGACCTCTATCGAGACATTCACCTACGCCTATGGCTCAAACAGCTGGGTGGACTTCACCCGTCGCCGCATGGTCATGGAAATTTCCTCTCCCCTGAACTACACATTCCCCGGTGGCGAAGCTACTCCGGGTGGAACCAGTCAGACTTCCATCATCACCGGGGCTACCAAGTCACAGGTACTCAGCACTCAGGTTGCTGACGCAGCTCGGTACTACGGTATCGCCAAGGTGGTTGACGCGGTGGCCATAGGGGCCCTGACGGTAAAAGTAGGCAGCATCTACAGCCAATTGGTTCCGTCCACCAGCAAGGAGAACGCGCTCACCAGCCTGCTCGCGGGCTACGAGAAGGGCACCAGCATCGAAGCTGGCCCCGCCCGTACTGTGAACTTCACAGCAGTGTCTCCGGGCGCTGGGGCCTCGCGCACCTTCTTGGGTACAGGCTGCACACCGGGCTCCCTGACTGTGAACGCCAATGGTGGGGTGTACTCTGACGATAGGGCAGGCAATCTCAAGTACGTCTCTGGAACCAACTGGCTAAGCTCTGGCTTCATCGACTACCAGACCGGTGAGATCACCATGAACAAGACCGGCACTGCTTGGACGGGGGCTGGCTCTGCCACCTACAAGCCTGCGGCTGCTGTGCTTGGGGATGCCGTCACCTTTGCGGAGAAGATCGCGCTGGGTAACCGTGGGTACGTCTACACCTTGAACCTCTCGGAGGCCCTGCCGCGTCCCGGCACCCTGACCATCAGCTTCATGACTCTCGGTAAGTGGTACGAGATCAAGGACAACGGGAGGGGCGAACTTGAGGGTCTTGGCTCGGGTAAGGTGGATTTCGCTACCGGTGCTGTTCAAGTGACATTAGCTGCACTGCCTGACGTGGACAGCGCCTTGGTGTACAGCTACGTCTCGCAGGCTGACTTTGCCCTGTCCAAGCACACCGGTGCCGTCCCAGCTACTCAGATCAAGATAGCCCACAAGTTGGACACCGTGGGTATCCGCCCAACGTCCATGACCGTGAATTACACCTCCGGTGGGGCTCTAAGGACTCTGACGGACAACGGCTTCGGGGTGCTAACTGGCCATGGTTCCGGCGTTATCTCCTACGCCACTGGCGATATTGAGCTGGTGCTGAGCCAAACCCCCGACGCCAACACCGGGATCATCTACACGTTTGAGGAGGGGGCTATCATCGAGTCCCTGATCACCAGTTTCAGCACTGACTCCAGTGGGATGGCGACCTTCACCATTGCTGGGGCTCCGTTGAAGCCGGGGAGCGTGCAGATTCAGTTCACTGTTGAACGTAAGACCGGGTACGGCCCTACGATCAAGCACGATAAGCTGCGTAAGGAGTCGGGGGTGAGCGAAGACTCCATCCTGATCACGGTCACCGACAACGGTTCAGGGGGCTGGGTGGGTCGCATGGGAACCATCAACTACACGACAGGTGAGTGCTGGCTTGAGGTCGAGAGGAAATACGAGTACAACACGTACACCTACTCGGTAGCCCCGAATGACATAATCTCCGTCGCTCGCTAAGGAGTACTCTGATGGGCGTTAAAACTGTAACTACAGCCAACCCGGCTCAAGAGCAGGTAGGCAGCACCCTGAGTATCAAGGCTCAGGAGGCGTCTGTAGACTACTCGTCTAAGGTGATTACCTTAGCGACACCGCCTCTACTCTTTGACTTACTGCCCACTGTGGCTGGGGCCATCGTTCCGGGTTCGCTGGTCTTCACCTACGGTGGAAAAACCTACATTGAGCGTAGCGGTATCGTTTACACCGATGTCAGCACAACTACCAACGCAGGTGTAGCGGTTGGTACTATCGACTACGACTCAAGGAAAGTGAGTTTGACTAGCTACCCGCCAGCTACTGCGGCAAGCATGGTTTTGCTGGCCTGTCTGGTGGCGGCTCCGGGCTTCGCAGTGACTTACTCGTTCTTCCGTACTGCCGGGGCACCTATTCGTCCGGGTAGCCTCCAGATCACTGCCGTGGAAGCGGATACCGGCAAGATCTATACGGCCACATCCACTCTGAACGGTGAGATCAACAACGGCATCATCCATGGCTCGGTGGATCACCAGACCGGGGTGGTAGCCCTGCGGTTTACCACTGATGTTGACGACTATTCTGGTGAGAGCGAGGTGGGTGTGTTGCCAAGCCTACTTCGCTACAACGCGGTTGTTCAGACCCTGCTGCCCTTGGATGCCGACCTGATAGGTCTTGACCCTGTGCGACTGCCTGCTGATGGCCGTGTACCCATCTTCCGTGCGGGTGACGTAGCGGTTCTGCACAACACAATTGAGACCGAGGTAGTCAGCCCTGTGGCCGGGGGCTCGATTTCCCTAACTCGCAGGGAAATCTCCTTCGTGGAGGTTATGGACGTTGAAGGGAAAGTCCTGCCGACAACCCAATACACCGTGGACAACGAGCTTGGCATTCTGACTTGGGCTAACCCGCTGATCCTACAAGACGAGGGGGCCAACGCGCTGACCCTACCCCTCACCATCCGAGACCGGGTGGAGCACATGGCCCTGGTCACTGAGGCACAGATCACTGGCTCCATCACCCTCTCCAGTGAGGTTCCTTGGTCAATGGGCGCAGAGGGTACTTACCTGTCCAGCGCGGTGACTTGGGGTGACATGCAGGCTCGGTTGTTCAACTGGTTTACCCAGCAGACGTGGAACAGCTCCACCCCTAACTGGACTGACTCGGTTGTGGGTGGGAGTACCACTTCACAGTACAACTCTCTGGCCTACCCTCCCCTGATTGCCAACATGGGGGCCATTGAGGGTAAGTGGGCTATCGTGTTCACGAGCGCCACGGCCTTCCAAGTAGTAGAAGAGAAGCTGGGTATCATTACCACTGGTAATACCTCCACCGACTGCTCGCCAATTAACCCCTTGACCAACACCCCGTACTTCACGATCAAGAGGGAGGGTTGGGGTATTGGCTGGGCCAGTGGCAATGCCGTGCGGTTTAATACCTCTGCGTGCCTCGGCCCAATGTGGGTGGTACGTACCGTATTGAGCGGTAAAGGCACGGTGGACGACGACAACTTCAAAATCCAAATTCGTGGAGATGCAGACTAATGGCTAACGCAGTTCTTTATTCAAGTTTTGATGGTGGCGCCCCTCCGGCTGGACTTGGCGTAAACACCTCTAACTCTGGGTCCATGAACGCCCTGTATAACCTGCTGGTGGCGTGTTTGGTCACCGGGTATGGGGTAGGCCCGTCAGCCAAGCCAGGTCAAGGCTGGGAGCTTATTCACGCTGATCTTCCTACGGGGTTTAAACTGAAGTCCCCTGACAAAGTGTATTACACGTTTTACAGGGGGCCGAATACAACATACGCGGCTGCTCAGAGTGTTCAGGTCTATATGTCCGAGTCCATAACAGGCTTGGCTGCCTACCCACCTGTCGGGCTTAATGTCCGGTCTGGCCCACATGCTGCTGATTACTCTAGTCACGCTAACCGGCACTGTATTGCGGTCGGCGGTTGGTCAGCCACCCCCTCTGCATGGTTTGTAGCTGCAAGGGGTTCTCAGGTTCTGGTGCATTGGTTAACCGCTTCGACTCCGGAGAGCGAGATGGCCTACCCGTCTAACTGTGGGGGTTCCCTATTTTTTGGGAACCCGGTAATACGTGATCCCTCTGTTCCCAAGTCGGGGGTGCAGAACTCATGTATTTTAGGGGGTTTTTACCGGGCTAACACACTTGCTCTAAGTTCTGAAAACGCTAGTGACTATTTACGCGGTGCAGTTAGTCGTCTGAGGTCTCCGATTTCTGGAGCTGTTGAAACTGGCCCTGTATCAGATGTAATAGGCAGGGGGAACCTATACACCGACCATACGGGTGCCAGATTTGGTATCAGCTCCTACGCTCCAGACCTGTGTTTAGAGCGGGTTAACCTCTGGCAGGGTGGTAGTCTCGGGTATATCCCAGGGAAGTTTTACAGCACGTACTACTCCCATAGAGACTGGTTACAGGTGTATCCTCTACTAGGTATGCCCCCTCAACTCAGCTCGGGGGCGCTTCCCTATGTGGTAGACGGTGAGCCATTCTACTTCCTACCAGCACCTTATGGTGTTCTGCCTATCTCTCTGCTGGAGAAATACTGGGATGGTTAATGCGTACAGGCTATTCCAACACCCTCTATATTGGGAGCAGCTCGAAAACATCACTCCAAAGAAGTTTGAGAGGCTCAAGAAGCACTCCTTTCCTACTAGCTTTGGGGTGCGGGTTCCCATCACCGTAGCTGTGAAAAGGGAGTCTGAGGACTCCAGTGATTTCTTGGTAACCCTGCAATCAACTGCAACCAACGCCATGCTGGCGATCTACCTACCGAACTCCCCTAATCCCCAGTGGTTCTTAAGGGATGTAATTTACCAAGAGGTGTTGGCTCAGGCATATGAATACTCGGAACCCAGGCTTGGCATATCTCGCTGGCCGACCCTGAGCGAGACGGCCAACCGCCTGCTGTTCAACCTGACTGAAAGCGGTGGCGGCAACCAAGTGCCGACCGTTGATGCTCGGTTGAAGGCGGTCGCCACGGTCGATTCGGTCTGGGCGTCGCGCGAGATGGTGGTCGTAGAACGCATGGATGATGGTCAATGGCGGGTGGCGGGTTATGGCTACTCAGAGGCTGGGGTGCTTAAGTCTCTGGGCTTGAAAGTCACAACATCCGGCACGCTATATGCCATCGGTATGGATGACTACGGTAAGCAGTTCGCGCCGGGGATTGAGCTGGCCGTAGGCGAAAGGGTGCGCCCGACGCAATACACCGGCTGGCTTTACGAGGTCACTCAGGCTGGCCAACTGCCGTCCGTTGAGCCTGAATGGTGGCCCGCTAGTGACGTAAACCCTCCTAGGCTAGTTGGGACAGTCTGGCTCAAAGCTGTTCGCTACTACCAGCCAGTGGCCCATGGCCCAGTACCTGCGGAGTTTGTTTGATGCTCATCACCTCCCAGACCAGCTTTCGTTGGGACAAGTCGGTAGTCAGAGACTCTGGGGCTACCCATAGATGGTCAGCTCTTCGGGCCATGGACAGGCCTATTGCTACCCCTTGGGGGGAGGGGCGGCCACTGGCATCCGGTAATCTTCAAGTACCATGGCAGCAGTGCCCTGTGGCGGACTCTACGCTAGCTGTTGAGTTTCAACAGTCTGCTATCGCGGATAGAAAGGATTTCAGCTCCCCATGGTCTGACCTTACGACCGTAGATCATCAAATCGGGCTCCCTTGGGACAGGAGCCTCAAGAATGTGGACGTTCGCTTGCTGGTGCTCTACAACCCGATACCTCCGAGAGAAGACAAGTCAATCCGGGCAGCCCACCGAAGGGTGGGAGACCTCAAGAAGCGACTGAACCCAGAACAGCTGTTACAGGCTAGCCTGTACAGGCCGGGAGAACTCTTGGCATTTACGTTGGGGGGAAAGCCCTACATACCGAGTCAGCTACCTGAGGTGTTCTTCAACTTCTCCTACCGCAGGCCCTCGGTGGGTGCCGTGCCCACGGATTACAGCGTTCGTGGCAGGTGGGGGGACGCCGCTAAAATTGACAGAAGATCACGTATTCGCTGGGGCAAGGCGAGACCCAACGATGGGAAGCTGACTCGGGTAAGATACCCAGACTACGATGGCCCGGTGGTAATCCCGGTAGACAAAATCCCGAAAGACCCTGAGATAGCAGAGGCGTACATGATCGGTAACTTGGTGACCATCACCGAACTGGTAAGCGGGGAGCCCATTATGGCCTCCAACCTCAACCTGAGTTACGACGAGGCAAGTTTCAGCTGGGCCTTGACCATGGACGTGCTCAACCGTTCTTCCATGGACTTGATCCGTCCAGCTGGGGAGGAGCCCAAGCAGGTTCTGATCAACATCAATGGTCACACTTGGGTGATGTTGGTTGAGAAGTATCGTCGTAACTTCAAGTTCCCTCGTGAGGCTTACTCGGTTACTGGCTCCAGTCGTATGCAATTACTTGCAGAGCCTTACGCGGAGCTGCGCAGTGGTATGAACGCTCTTGACATATCGGCCAACCAGGTCATCGACCAGCTGCTCACTGATACCGGGTTCACCTGCGTGTGGGACAAGGGTAGTGACTGGAACGTGCCGGACTGGGTTATCCCTGCTGGGGCCTTCACTTACACGCAACAGACCCCAATGCAACTAATTGCGCGCATAGCCACGGCGATTGGGGCAATCGCTCGACCGTACACCGCTGGGGACATCATCAGCATTATCCCGCGCTACATCGTTCCGTACTGGGAGTGGGATGCCAAGACCTCGCACAAAATCCTACCGTCTGCCATCATCACCAACCTCGGCGGAGACTGGGTTCCGGGGCCTGACTGGAACAGCTGCTATGTTTCAGGTACGAACTTTGGGGTAGGGGTGATGGTTCGACGCGCCGGTACTTCAGGTGACGTGCCTGCTCCCGATGTTCTGGATGACCTGATGACAGACGCAACAGCCAACCAGTACCGTGGCCGGGTGGAGCTGTCTAAGGGCGGTAGCAAGGAGCTTGTGACCATGCAGATTCCCCTGTTCCACAAGAATGACACCAATGCCCCGGGCCTTGTTGAGCCGGGTATGCTGTGCGACGTTCGTGAGGCGGATGCCAACTGGTTCGGTTTGTGCCTCTCCACCCAGATTCAGGCTTCAGGCGTTGGTGCTAGCTTGGTAACCCAGACCCTCAAGATTGAGCGGCATACCTCGGTGATCGTGTAATGGAAGTCAACATCTGGAAGAAGTTCGTCAGCATCCTCCCCGGGGGCACCCGTGTGATCGGGGAGGTGGTCTTTGTCAACACGATCAAGGGAGTGTCCACCATTGAGTTGCGTGACGGTTCTCGGTTCATGGCCAACGGCACAGACTTCCCAGTTGGTCAGAAGGTGATAGTGGTCGATGGGGTCATCACCGCCCAGGCACCAAACCTGCCTCAGTTTGATGTCGAGGTTTGATGCGCTCTGCTCAGGTAGCTGGCATAATCGAACCCGATGCAATCAACTGCACTGACTGGGAGAGACGTGATGCGCATATCGGTGAACCAACTGGGGCTGGCTGCCTACATCAAGATGCACGGGGCTGTTCTGGCTGGGGTGGATGGGAAGACGTTCATTTTTGAATCAGACAAGTCGGTGTCTGATTGGCGGGTGGAGTACAACAACTCCTGCTGCATGAAGCATGACACTCTGGTCTGCGAGCTTCGCCATCACCTCAAGGCTTCCTGACTTCGGGGTGGCGTGAGGCATGAAGCCAGTATAAAATCGTAGGGCGACAACATGCTTTGGATGCTCAAGAACGTCCTGATGAAGGACAAGATGTGCATGACCAGACTGGCCTTGGCCCTTGGGTCTTTCCTTTGGGCCGTACAGCTGCTCCCTTCCTCTGACCTGTTTCTCACGCCCATTCAAGGCGTGCCGGGCACTGGCGGGACACCGTACTCCTTGATGGCGGCACTGGCTCCAGAGTTTGTTTGGGGGTGTCTGTTCCTTGTCCACGCCGTCTGGGCCATTTGCTCGTTCATGGTGGCGTTGGAACAGAAGTGGGCTCTTTACGCTGACGGATTCCTTGGCTGCTTCCTCTGGACTCTTGCCACGGCCTCCGGGTATTCAGCGTACTGGCCGGTGACAGAAAGTGCGTGGGTGTCGTTGATTGAGTACCAGCCTCCAGCTGCGATGACAGGGAGCTTGGTGTTATCGCTCTTAGCTTGGTGGCACATGATTCGTCTGTGGGCGGAGGAGTGACCAGCAGTCAAACCCAAGAAAAGGAACCACCCATGGCTTCGCAGACCCTGCAAGAGACCCTGACGGCCACCACCGCTGCCGTGGCTTCCGCTGCCCCTTCCGGGGTGCAATCTGACCCCCTACTGATCGGTTTGGCTTGGTTCGTGGGTATCGTCACTCTGGCGATAGCTGTGGGTAAGCCCATCAAAGACTACCTCCGCAGTGAGAACCGCCAAGACAAGGTTGACCTTGTTGGGGATGCCCGGTCTTCTGCCGAGGCTGTCCTCTACAACCATCTGGCCGAGCAGGTCACCGAGTACCGGCGCATTGCTGACGAGGCCTTCCGCGAGCGTAATGCTCTGATTTCTCGGGTGGCTGCTCTGGAGGCCAAGGCCATCGAGCTGGATCAGTCTCGGGCTCTGACGGCTGACCTCCAAGTTCGACTTGCTGATAAGGACGCCCAGATTCAGGCCCTGATAGCAGCATCCTCCTTGGAGCGGGCAGAGTTCTTGTCCATCCTCCGGGTGAAGGACAACGAGATTAAGCGCCTGAGCCGGGCGGTGCTCGACCTCGGCGGAGTTCTGCCCCACATGGAAACAGAGCTTCCAGCCGGTGAGCTGGTTGGTTAGACTGAAACCCCCGCTAATGGGGGTTTTTCTTTGGGAGACTGAGATGAAGCGAATGATCGAAGACCTGCTGCGTGTTGTTGTCCTGCTGGTGCTTGTAGGCCTCGGCCTGTATCACCTTGATCCGGCTAACATTGTTGTGTTTCAGGCCCTGCTGATCGGCATGTTTGTTGTCGGCGGCACCCACCTGACCCGACGCATCATGTTCCACCGGCTGGACATCCAGAAGATTGCCCTCCATGCCGTGAAGGAAAGCTGTGTGGCCTCTGCCGTAGTCTTTGCAGCTATCTGTCTGGTGTTGGTGGCTATCATGTTCCTATCCATGTCAGTCCTGCGTTAAGCGGGTAAGGGGCTCCCGGTGGGCTACAGCTACGACGATGATTTCTATGGTCTGGTCTGCTACACCTGCGGGAATGAATGGAGTACCACTGCTGGTACGGTGGATGACTGGGGCCGTGAGTGCCTCTGCTGTGGATCACTGGGGATGCCCCCTGAGGAGTTCGACGATGACGACTACGACGAGCGGCTGGAGCGACAATTGGATGCCCTCTTGGCCGACCTTTCTGATGGCCCTGATCCTTGCCCTTGCGCTGGGTGCATCTGGCTGTGCGAGGGCTGCCCCTAACCCACCATACACCGCCAACGAGCTGGCATACCTGCCGGTGCTCAAGGCGGAAATTGACGCCCACTGGCCGGATGTCCCATGGCGGGCTCCGCTGGGGGCTCAGGTGAATCAGGAGACTTGCGCCTCCCTTACGCACCGCAAGTGCTGGTCTCCGACTGCTGAGTTGAAGACCAGTCGTGAGTACGGGTTCGGTCTGGGGCAGCTCACGGTAACAAGCCAGTTCGACAACTTTGCGGCTGCCAAGCAACTGCACCCAACGCTCAGTGGGTGGGACTGGGATAACCGGTACGACCCGGAGTTTCAGCTGAGAACCATGGTGCTGATGAACCGGTTCAATTACGGCAAGGTTTCATGGGCTGCCACTCAGCATGAGCGAATGGCCTTCACCTTTGCGGCGTACAACGGCGGGCTCGGCGGTGTCCTGAGCGACCGGGGGGTTTGCCGGGCCACTGCCGGGTGCGACCCATCCAAGTGGTTCGGCCATGTGCAGTTGACTTCAAAGAAGGCGAAGACTGCGGCCTCTGGCTACGGCAAGTCCTTCTTTGAAATCAACCGGGAATACGTCTCCAACGTGATGATCCATCGGCGGGCAAGATACCGGCCCTACTTCGGAGAGTGAGCGATGTTTGAGAAGATCGGAATACCCCTGCTGGCCTTCTTCATCGGCTTGGCCCTCCCTACCTTCAAGGTAGCGGAGATGGCCGGCGTGATCCGTACTCAGTCCACCACCATCACCACCCTCAGTGGCGAGAAGGCCGAGCTGACTGCGGCCAACGAGCGACTTGTTCGCAGCTTGGAAGAGCAGACGGCCAAGGTGTCGGAGTGGGAGGCCGAAGCCGAGCGTAAGAAGAAGGCTGCTGACGAGGCGTTAGCCGAAGCCAATCGGAAAGCCGAGGAGTGGCGGGTCAAGTACCGCAAGCTGTTGTCCGACCCACCGGATAACCCTAACGACCAAGCTGCCTCGCTGGAAGCACGTATGAAGGCCTATCTGGAAGCGAGGGCTACCCCATGAAGCTAATTGCACTCACCATGCCAGTTCTTTTCTTGGCTGGCTGCGCCGGTGACCCGGTGTACGTTGACCGCCCCGTGGAGGTCAAGGTGCCAGTCCCGGTGCCCTGCGTGGAGACCATCCCAGCAGAGCCCAAGTGGCCTCTGGACGACCCTGGGCTTGCCAGCAAAGGGCTGTTCGCCATGGGGTTGGCGGCGCTACAGGAGGTAGAGCTTCGCCGGCAGTACGAGGCTCAACTGGTGCCTCTGCTGGTGGCCTGCCAGAGGTAACCAAAGCCGGGCACGTCCCGGCTTTGTTCTGCCTCCCTATTGACAAACCAGCACATTCTGTTACTATTCAAGTCGTACCCACAAAGCACACGAAGGTGCCGAGATGTCCGATAAGTTTGACGAGCTGGTAGCTCACATTCGCGGGTTGATGGTCTGCGAATCGCGTGCCTGCGCCCATATCTCCACCAACATGGAGCCCGGCCCTGATCGTAGGGCACGCCTCAAGCTGCATCAGGAGCGCTACCGCACCTACCAGCAGCTGCTGGCCACCGCCACCATCATTGCATCCCCGGAGACAGTCAATGCCGTCTGATACAGAAATGCTGGACTGGCTTGAGGCCAATCCTCACTACCAGCTCCGCAAGCACAAGGGGCGCTGGTCTTGCGCTCGCATTGGAACCAACTACCCCTACAGCGCCTTCAAGACTGTGCGGGAAGCCATCAACTGGGCCATGAGCGGGGAACCGGGATGATCGAGTTCACAGCCACGCCACCGATTGAGCAGGAGCTGCCCACGATCTACCGGGCTGTTGCCAGCCCCACCTCTGCTGGAGTTGCCGGCGACGGGAAGACTCTGGTGTTCGGCGTCACCTTGGAGGTGGCCTATGCGAGCACCTTCGACTACTTGGCCGAGGAGCTGTCCCAGATAGGAGCAGACCTGCTGGAGTCCCTGACCCTACCAGAGGAAGGCATCATTCCGGGCAAGCTCTACTATGCCGGGGCGGTGAACATCGGCAGGGACTGGGAGACCAACGCCATAGATTCGTGGGACTCCAAGATTTATGAATGGACTGAGCCATTGCCAGTACCACCAGAAGGTGAGCAGCAATGACCATGGTCTACATGATGGGCGGGCACAAGGACGGCGACTGGTTGGACGTGGCCTCGGTGTCTCCAGTACTCAAATGCCCCAAGATGCCTGCCGTGAGTACCATGTCCATCAGCGACCTGAATGCTATGGCCAGCGCGAAGTCCCAGTTTGAGGTCTGCGAATACCACCGGACATTTTACTGGAGCCTAGACAAGATACTGTTCTTCTATGCCATTGATGGCATGACACCTCCCCGCCTGCCGGGGTGGTTGGTGGCTGATCTAGTGTTCATGGGCTGCTACGAAGGAGGCCCGAAGTAATGCAAGCCATGTACGACAGCAAGACCGGAAGACTCACTCGTCGCGGGGATCACGATGGCACACCAAGACTCTGGACTGTGACCAACAACTTGACCTACGCGGACGGGGAGAAGCAGAAGATGACTTTCCGCACCAAGCAGAAGGTTCAGATCACCCAGCTGGCCGACATCATCGACGACCATATCCGTGAGGAGATAGGCGTTAGGCAAGTGGCCGTGGTTCGACACCAATGGACAGCAATAGCGAGGTAGTCATGAGCTACAAGATCGAAGAGAAAGACCTGCGCGTGGACGTATACCGCCAGACCCACACCATGTCGAACTGCGTGCAGATGACACACCTACCCACCGGGATAACCGTCACCTGCGACGAAGGCAGAGGCGATTACTACAACAAGCAGCGCTGCTTGGAACAGTTGACCCGGATCATCGAAACTCGGGCTGGTGCAGGCACGCTAGACCTGAGCATCCACAAGGTCAGGGAAATCAAGGCCGAGATTGAGGCCGAGATAACGAAGTTTCTGGACGAGAAGCTGCAAGAGCTGGTGGCCAGAACCGGACTACACGCCCATGCGGTAGATGTTCAGCTCACGACCTCCACGGCCTACGGCCTCACTGGTTCAGTGGTGGCGTATCAGGCCGTTGACACCATCAAGTTGGTCATGGAGGAGATATGATCCCGCAGCCACCACCCCTTAGCGGGCGTAGTTTGAGCCTCACCATGTCGGCGGTCTGCGATGTCTGCGGACGCCCCCGGGGCAAGCAGGGCGGGAGCCATGTCAAGTGCTCGAAAATCCGTGCCAAGCGCGGGTTCGGGTGGATCACTGCGGGGCCAAGCCAATGACAGTCAAGAAAAAAGAAATGACCTGCTACTCGGTATCCCATGGCAGCGACTGGGCAACCATCTGCCTCCAGTACTACTCGGTGCCAGACAAGCTCAGCTACGGGGAGCACCGGCAGGGCGTCGAGCTGCTGGTTCACTCCAGCTACGGAAGCTGGGCTTACCATTGGAGTCACTGTGGGTGTGACGGTCGCCAGTTCCTGATTGATGGCTCCAAGCAGTACATCATGGGCAAACTGGTGCCTCAGCAAGACCGCTACGTCTTCGACCCCAAGGCATCGGAAAAGGCCCTGCGCCGCCACATCCTTGAGCTCCGCCGCACCGGAGACTTGCCTAAGGGTAAAGCCCGCGACATGTACGACGCCGCCTGCGACCTCGACAGCTTCCTGACCCCTGAGGGGTTCGTGGGGGCTGTCCAAGAGAGCAAGATTCTGGGCTGGATGCAGGAGCCGTGGGAGTTCTGCCGGAAATCCATGTGCCCGACCATAGATTGGTTCTGGGACAGGCTGTGGGTGCAACTAACTGCACAACTGAAAGAGGAGCTGGCCAATGAGCCCAGCGTTACAGAAGAAGTCTAACTGGTGGCTGGCTATCCTGTGGTGCTTCTCGGCACTGCTCAACAGCCACACCTTCATGGGTTTTATCTCGGTGGCAGTCGCCGCCTACCATGCCTACAGGGCAACAAGCAGGAGCGCATCATGAAAGTAGAAATCGGTTCCCGGGTAATGGCCATTCTGTCCGCGAAGGACGGGGTGGTGAGTGTCTTCGGGGAGGGGGAGTACTTGGGTAACCAAGTACCAGAGAACCTACCTCACCTTGAATTGCTGCATAAAGCTGAAATCCCCAGCCCCGCCATCAAGCTGGACAACGGGGTGGTTATCTACGGGGCCGAGTGCTGGTGGGGCTCTGTGGAGGGGGTGAGAGAGAAGTTCGCAGGGTGGGAGTTCCAAGTGGTTCCCCTCAGCCAGTACCGGGAGGTCACGGCGGAGAGCGACCATGACCCTGACACCCAGAGCCTCTGACCGTGGGGCTCTGTGACCCGAAGGCAGTCCGCAAGGGCAAGCCGTGGTATCAGCAAGTAAACGAGCCGGGGTTCATGAAACCGGCCCAGCAAGAAGACAAGGCCAAGAAGGAGCCTAAGAAATGACTGACAAGCAAGAGATTCTGGAGCGGCAGCACGAAGAGGGTGACCCTCTGCTCGACCTGTACAAGGGCGCGGTGGCAGTTCTGGAGGAGGCCAAGAAGGCACTGATCACCTCTCAACCGGGCGACATCACGTTCGCCTTGCTGGGGGTGCGCAACTACCTGACCGCCATCAGTGATGCCGGCGTGGCTGAGTGCATGATCATCAAGGTGCAGCGGCCCTTGGCGACCAACATGCCGAGCGACCAGCCGGTGCTGTATCTGGTCTACAACGAAGATCGTTCCCTCATGGATCATGTGACTCTGGGAGACCGGGCCATCGTTGAGCTGTTCGGGGACGATCCCAAAATGTACGTCAACGCCCGCCTGTGGGTGGACGGCACATTGCAGATCATCGACCGCACCGACGAACAGGACTGGTAGCCATGAACAAGCCCCTCAGACAGCTGCTGGGAAGCCTCCTCTCGGGCCT
>ERZ1029870.44-NODE-44-length-17058-cov-5.465330_pt1 | contig 17058 bp, 14 predicted proteins | sample MGYA00519236_ERZ1029870 | MGnify/ENA primary metagenome ERZ1029870 (study PRJEB33666, sample SAMEA4610924) | skin metagenome | biome: Human-associated habitat; feature: Malodor aspect; material: skin | place: Philippines | collected 2015-08 ... | reverse complement strand
CCCAGGTTATTCGCTTCGCTCACCCCTTCGGGGCCGCGCTGAAGCGCGTTCAGCTTCGCTGGCGAACCCAGGCTTTGGAGCCAATCTGCCAATCGAAGCAATTCGCAGATAGATGGCATAAATTCGTGAAAGCCTAATAGCGGCCAGGTGCCGACCTCCTACTCGTCATAGCAGTAGTTGCCAGAGAGACGAAGGAGAGAATGGGCACAACGGGAAGATAGATGAAGTCGCACGCGCATTGACGCCCAGTGCAAGAAGACTCCAAGCCCTCCACCTACCGCCCTAAGTCGATTTTCCCAGTATCAGTCAGCTATCTGAACGTTGCCGCAGATGAATCCAGTCGACAATGTCCCCCTCCGGGCGATAGCCACTGACCGTCTCCCGAAGCAACTGTCGCACTCGGTCATAATCATAACTTTCCAACGCCCCGAGCAGCTCCCTCAAGACAGGCTTGTAGACATCCCAAGAGAGCATTTCTTCATTGGCTCGCATGATCATAGGGTGCTGAGTCTGACTGACGTCACTACCGATCAACAGCTCCTCATACAGCTTTTCGCCTGGCCGCAACCCGGTGAACTCTATTGAGATATCACCATGTGGATTGCGCTCAGAACGCACACTCAGGCCACTCAAATGGATCATCTTCTCGGCCAAATCGAGGATCTTGACTGGCGGCCCCATATCTAGAACGAACACATCGCCGCCCTGGCCTAACGATCCAGCCTGAATCACCAATTGCGCTGCTTCCGGGATAGTCATGAAGTAGCGAGTAATGTTGGGGTGGGTGACAGTAAGCGGCCCACCGCGCCGAATCTGCTCGTGAAATCTCGGAATTACTGAGCCAGAGGATCCCAGCACGTTACCGAAGCGCACCATATTGAAACGCGTTTTATTGACGCGATGAACACCACCCTCACCAAATAGAACGGGGGCCGACTCATCACTCAACGCCTGTAGAATCATCTCGGCAAGGCGCTTGCTACTACCCATCACGTTAGTGGGGCGGACCGCCTTGTCAGTAGAGATCAACACGAAATGCTCAACACCTGCCTGGATGGCAGACTGAGCAGCGTTTAATGTCCCCACCACATTGTTAAGTACGCCCTCGGCAATGTTGTGCTCAACCATGGGCACATGTTTGTAGGCCGCGGCGTGGTACACAGTATTAACATGCCAAGCCTGCATGACATCCAGCAGCCGGGCTGCATTACGTACGGACCCCAAAATGGGAATCAGCTGCACAGGCAGATACTCGCGCTGAATGCGCTGCTCCAACTCGGTATGAATGCTGTAGAGGTTATATTCCGAGTGATCGAACAGCACCAGCACCCTTGGAGCACTTGCAAGAATCTGCCTACACAACTCGGACCCGATAGAGCCGCCCGCACCGGTGACCATTACCACCTGACCTTTGATGCAGCGGTCCAGCAATGCCTGGTTTGGCGGTACTGGGTCTCGCCCCAGCAAGTCGGCAATATCGACCTCCTGCAGGTCGTCGACCTTCACCCGCCCGCTAGCAAGATCCATGAAGCCCGGCACAGAACGGACATGCAACGGAAAACCTTCGAGGAATTCAAGAATTTCACGGCGCCGCGCCCGTGACAGCGAAGGCACCGCCAGCAAAATCTCCTGAGCCCCCGTCTCCTCTACCATCTGCTGGATATGTTTAGGCTTGTAGACCTGCAGACCGGCGATGATTCGGGTAGCGATATTGTCGTCATCATCGACGAACGCCACCGGCTGCATAGATCGCCCCATCCGAAGCGCAGCGACAAGCTGATTACCCGCAGCCCCAGCTCCGTAAACAGCCACCTTGGGCAAAGCACCCGCACGACTGGCATTCACGAACGGCATCTGCCGCGCCGCCACATACCAGTCGCCCATGAAGTACTGACGCATCATCAAGCGCAGCCCGCCGATCATGAACAGGCTCAGCCACCAGTAGTTGAACACCAGTGAACGAGGCACCAGCGCTGGCGGCTCGCTATACCAGTAGACGGCCAGGGCCAGCGTCAAGGCAGAGAGCGTGACCGCTTTGAAAATCGCAAACAGCGCATCGTTGCCGAAATAGCGCATCACCGCGCGATACATGCCCAAACGGATAAAACAGGGGATGGCGATCAACGGTGCCGCCACGAACAACCAAAGGTGGTCGCCCCAGGGCTCGATGCGCTTGTCGAACCCCAAGCGCACCACGAATGCCAGCCACAGTGCCAGCCAGACCAAGCCGATATCCACCGTCACTTGCAGCAAACGCTTGTAGCGTCGCGGCAACATGACCAGAGCCTTGCGCAGCTTATCCGTCATCAGTTCCTCTTAATCGTCCAGTGGCGGGCCATCGACCTGATATCGACCCGCATAACTCGAATAACGCCAAAACTCCGCATGCAATCCCGATAAGCGGCGCAAGGGTTACTCCGCCGCACCTGCATCGAATCGCCACGCCAACCAAGCTAACGGACTATAGGCCAGAACCAGCCCCACAATGCCATCCAAATAACCAAGCACTACACAAACGGCCAGGGGCAGCAGCCACAGCAGATTCAGCAACGCCACTGCAAGCGTGACCGGCAGGTGCCGCCGAAACCGGCGCGAAGCGAACTGGTAGGCATGGCTGCGATGCGCTTCGTAGACCCGCTCGCGCCTCAACAAACGATGCAGGAGCGTCCAGGTGGCATCCACCACGAACACGCCCAGCAGGATCAGCCAGGCCCACAACAACTGCGGCGCCACCCAGGAAGCCTGCAAAGACATTACGCCTAGGGTAATACCCAAGAAGCCACTGCCTGCGTCGCCCATAAAGATCCGTGCCGGCGGAAAGTTCCAATACAGGAAGCCCGCCACTGCAGCCGCCAGCAGCATCGGCATAACCCAAGCCATAGATTGGGTTGAGTCCGCGAAACCCGACATTACATACAACAACGTCCCACCCACACAGACACAGATCGCCTCGACACTGGCAATGCCATCAATGCCATCCATGAAGTTGTAAAGGTTGAGCAACCAGACAAGATACACTGCGGCCAGCGCATGCCCCAACCAGCCCAGGTCGAGACTCATACCGAACAGACTCAGCGGCGGCAGCCCGCCCAACCAGAACAATGCCCAGATGGCCCCAGCAAAGTGTCCCAACAACCGCCAACGCGCAGGAATATGACCGTGATCATCGAGAAAACCAATCACGGCCACCACCGCCCCAGCCCCCAACAACCCCCACACCGAGGGCCAAGGCAAGAGGTTGGCAAAGGCCAAAACCGGCAAAGCCGCCAGGAAGGCCAACACGATCGCCACCCCGCCACCCCGCGGCGTCGGCACCAAGTGCGAACTGCGCGCGTTGGGGATGTCCATCAGGCTGCGGGCCAAGGCATAACGACGCAACGCGCCGGTCATTAAAAGTGAAATGCCGGCCACGGCCGGTAGCAACCACCAGATGGTCATTTGCTCTGCTGTTCCAGAAAATGCTTTGCCGTCTTGCGCAGCGCCTCATCGATACTGAGCGGCGGTGTCCAGCCCAATAACTCACGCGTCTTGCCAATATCGACCTGCAGTGAGCCGCACAAGCGCTGGGAGAGCGCCTGCTTACCCAGCGCCGCCGCCCCCGCCTGTAACAGCCAACTCGGCACCGGTAACAAGCGCGCCGGCCTGCCCAGAACAGCCCCCATTCGACGCAACAACTCACTAGTCGAAAGATCCTCGCCATCGCTGACCAGGAAGGCCTGGTTGGCTGCCGCATGGTGCTCTATGCAGGTCACGATCAAGTCCACCAGATTATCCAGGGCGACCAGGCTGCGCCGGTTATGGATGGCCCCAAACGGCAACGGCACGCCCTTATGCAGCCAACGCATCATGCTCAGGAAGTTGGCTTTCACCCCTGGCCCATACACCAGCGGCGGCCGGATAATCACCAACTCCATACCGGCTTCATCAGCCAGCCGCATCAACCCCTGCTCGGCTTCCAGCTTGGAAACACCATAAGGATCCTCAGGTGCCGGCACATCACCAGCGAGGAAAGGCTTCCCCAAGAGAGTCGACTCACCATTGACCTTGATCGAACTGATGAACACAAAGCGTCGGACACCCGATGCCACTGCCTGCCTGGCGAGACGCAGGGTGCCATCAACATTCACATGTCGGTACTCAGCCAAGGGATCAGGGTGCCTCTCACGCACGACATGCACGCGCGCAGCCGCATGGACGACGACCTCGATCCCCTGCAAAGCCGGGAGCCAATCCGTCGTACCTCCGATATCGACAATAGGGTAACTACGCAACCCCTTAACCACCGGTGATGCATGCCGTACCGCTGCAGTCACCTCGTGCTCTCTGTACAAAAGCTCCTTGAGCAAGGCGCGCCCGAGGAACCCCGTGGCACCGGTCAGTAGAATACGCACGGTCACAACAACTCCCGATACAGCCCGACATAGCCGGACACCATAGCCTCGGCGGTAAAGAGTGCCTCGAAGCGTGCCTGGTTGCGGCGCCCCATTTCCGCGGCCATCACCGGCTGCTCCCAGAGCGAACGCATCGCCTGCGCAAGAGCTGTGGGATCGGCAGGTGGCACGACCAAACCGGTCTCACCAGCAATATTGATATAGGTCGTCCCTGTACCGATTTCGCAGGAAATCAGCGGCTTACCGAACATAGCCGCCTCTAACAGGGAAATACCGAAGGCTTCCGAGCGCAAGTGCGAAGGGAAAACCAGACCGTAGCAGAGCGACAGCAACGCCACCTTGTCCTCATCCGGCAAGCCGCCAAGGAAATGTACATTGGTCAACCGATGTCGCTCCGCCTGCGCCTTGAGTTCGGCCTCCATAGGCCCTCCGCCGACGATGACCACCGGTAGCGGCGTGTCACGCAATGCATCGAGCAGGAAAGCCAAGCCCTTGTAATAACGCAACGCGCCGACAAAGAGAAAGAAACGCTCACCCAGGCGGGAACGCCATAAGACCAGCCGATCGGCGGACGGCTCGGGATAGGTCGAACGATCCAAGCCTATCGGGATGATGCTGACCTTGTCTCGATAGCGCTGCAGAGTCGCACTGCTTGCCACGTAATTCGGCGAGGTCGCGACAATCCGGTCGACGCTCGACAGAAAGCGGTGCATCAGTGGCTGATACAGCCGCAGCAATGCCTTCTGCTTGACGATATCCGAGTGATAGGTCAGCACCGCTGGCTTGCGAACACGTGTGGCGAAGTGCGCCACATCCATGTAAGGCCAGGGAAAGTGGTAGTGGATCAGGTCTGCCTGGCGAGCCAGGTCGGCAAAATCACTGAGCGCCGAGAGCGAAAAGCCTGTCGATGCCAGCTCCAGATCGAGTCGCGAACGATGGGTCAGGTGATTGGCAAAGGGCTCACCCCGCGCAGTGCCACGCCGGCTCAGATACAGCACCTCGGCATGATGGCCATGAGCGATGCTACCCTCCGCCAACTGGAAGATGACCTGCTCAATCCCGCCCATGGTCTGCGGATAGTAGGTCTTGAAGAAATGCAGAATCTTAGGCACCTAATAAAATTCCTATAAACTAAGATTATGCTTTTTAGACTCTTCGAGCATATATTCCGCAATAGCGCTTGCGCTATGATCCCAAGAGTACTTCTGTACCCGCACCAATGCCTGCGCAGAGCAGCGAGAATAAAAAGCTCGACTTTCGAGCAACCTCATTATTCCGCGCCTGATGTCATCGCTAGATAATGGATCAACTAAGGCCGCGGCATCACCCGCCACCTCTGCTAATGCACCAGTCGCCGATGTAACCGCTGGAACACCAAACTGAAAGCCCTCAAGAAGCGGCAAGCCAAATCCTTCATAAAGAGATGGCATAAGCAGTAGTTTAGCCCTTGAATAGACATAAGAAAGCTGCCCCTCAGACATAGAGCCAAGAATGATCGCTTTACCTTGCAAGCCGTAACGAGCCACCAACTTCGCAAGCGACACCCCCCAGCCATGCCCCCCCACGATCAGCAATGGATATTCTAACTGCATAGAATTGGGCAGACCAGCATACGCCTCCAGAATACGAGCAAGATTTTTCCGCGGCTCAGGAGTACCAACAAACAGCAGAAAAGAACTAGGCAAATCCAATACAGCGGATGCTTCTGACGTCATGACTGTCGTCCCGCACGGAACAACTACTGCAAATGATTTCTTAGCTGGATAAAAGGCCTCAAGCTCACTACAAGTAGACTGTGAAACACAAAAAATTTTATCTGCCCGCCCAATAGAGCTTGGCATCTGCAACCGCTCTGACCAGTAATTAAATAACCGCATCGTGCCGGGAAAAAAACGCCAAGTAAAATCATGGACCGTAAGCAGCGCAACAATATTTCGGTCAAGCGCCGCCGGAAGATGATGCCGTGGAGACCAGAAGAACCTTACCCCATCCCTTCGCAGCAACTTAGGGAGCGCCACATGATACCAATACAACTCCTTTAGCGCCCCATTGGTTTCAGCACAATAAATATTAACATTCGAAACACTCAAGCATGAGAGCACCTCATCTGATGGCTTCGTGGAAAAGTACAAGTACCAGACGAAGCCCTCCTGCCGCACTAATCGCCTGACAAGCTCTAAAGTATATCTCCCTATACCCCCATGCGGCCTGGTAAGCGGCCTGCAATCTATACCAACCTTCATTTAAACCGTCCTCAAGCTCGGTTCAAAACCCTATCTCTCAGAACCTTAAACGGCCGAAGAAACCCTGAGCGCATAGTTGACTTAACGATTGCAAACCAAAAAAAATAAACCCAGGCTTCAAATGAGCCACACAGGCCATGACAAATAACTGAACATCTATACTGAGACAAACTCTTAAGGAATTGCCTATCACTAACCCCGCCAAGCGACATATTAGCCAGAACCGCATCTATCTCTACAAAATTTCGCTCTGCCGCCACTGCTCGATGCAACCACTCACTATCCATGGCATGAGTGTAACGCTCATTATACAAACCAACACACTCATATGCAGAGCGGCTGATAACTATGGCAGGATGAAACAACCACATCCGATATTTCAGGGCGCTTAACTTTGGCCGTCTTATATAGGCGTAGCCCCTTTCATTATCAACATACCTGACAGCACCATAAAATATTTCCCCCCCACTATTTTCCCGAACACCCCTCTCTATGGCCACCAATGCATTCACATCCCAAAAGTCATCACTATTTAGAATAGCTATGAATTTTCCACTAGAGTGAAGAACCCCCCTATTGAAGGCATCGGCAATCCCCTTATCCTTTCCTGTCTCCCAGTAAGAGATACGTGACTCACGCACACGTATCTCCTCCAAAGTTCCATCAGTAGACCCCCCATCAATAACAACTATCTCTATATCTGAGCGCTCCAGAGACAAAACTTGGTCGATAGCCCTAACAAAACCCAACCGATTATTAAGGACTGGAAAAATTACGCTCAACCAAGGTGACATAGTTATTTCTCTAGAGGGGCTATTAAAAAATCAGGCTCTGATATTATTTTGATTATCGACAAACCATCGATAAGCATCATAAAGCCCAGCCTCGAGAGCGATAGAAGCTTCCCAGCCGAGCGCTTTCAACCGCCCGACATCCATGAGCTTACGTGGAGTACCATCCGGCTTACTCGAATCGAATATCAGTCGACCATGGAAGCCTGTTACGCGGGCAATGGTTTCGGCCAGCTCACGAATACTACAATCTTGTCCCGTGCCGACATTAATATGTGAAAGCATTGGCGTGGTGTGGACGTTTAGGGTCGCACTGTCCAGCTCCATGACGTGTACGCTGGCGGCTGCCATGTCGTCCACATGCAGGAACTCACGCATCGGAGTGCCGCTGCCCCAGATCACTACTTCCTCATCGCCGCGCTGCACAGCCTCGTGGAAGCGGCGCAGCAGCGCCGGGATCACATGGCTATTTTCCGGGTGAAAGTTGTCGTGTGGACCGTAGAGGTTGGTTGGCATCACGCTGCGGTAGTCGCGGCCATGCTGGCGGTTGTAGCTCTCGCACAGCTTGATCCCGGTGATCTTGGCGATCGCGTAGGGCTCGTTGGTCGGCTCGAGGATGCCGGTGAGCAGCGCCTCCTCCTTCATCGGCTGCTGCGCATGCTTGGGGTAGATGCACGAGGAGCCTAGGAACAGCAGCTTCTGCACGTCGCAAGTGTGCGCAGCGTGAATGACGTTAGCCTCGATCGTCAGATTCTCGTAGATGAAGTCGGCCGGATAGCTGTTGTTGGCATGTATGCCCCCCACCTTGGCCGCCGCCAAGTACACCTGCTCTACTCGGTTGGCCTGGAAGAAGGCCTGCACCGCCGCCTGATCGAGCAGATTCAGCTCGTCGCGGCCGGCGGTGAGGATGTTGGCATAGCCCAGCGCCTTGAGGCGGCGGACGATGGCCGAACCGACCATACCGCGATGGCCGGCGACAAAGACGGTCTGGTTCAGATTGCGCGCCACGATCAGTTCTCCACCGATACAGGTACGTCGTGACCATGCTGCTTGAGCAGGGCATGACGCTGGGCGACCTTGAGGTCCTCACTGACCATCTCAGCGCACATTTCCTGCACGGTAATCTCAGGCACCCAGCCAAGCTTCTGCTTGGCCTTGCTCGGGTCGCCCAGCAGGGTTTCCACCTCGGCGGGACGGAAGTAGCGCGGATCGACGCGAACTATCACATCACCCGCGTTGAGGGCCGGAGCCTTGTCCCCCTCGATGCGCTCGACGATAGCAACCTCGTCCACACCTTGACCTTCGAACTTCAGGGTGATGCCCAGCTCGGCGGCCGACCAGGTGATGAACTCGCGTACAGAGTACTGCACGCCGGTGGCGATCACGAAGTCGTCCGGCTGTTCCTGCTGCAGCATCATCCACTGCATGCGCACGTAGTCCTTGGCGTGGCCCCAGTCGCGCAGCGCGTCCATGTTGCCCATGAACAGGCACTGCTCCAGGCCCTGGGCGATGTTGGCCAGGCCGCGGGTGATCTTGCGGGTCACGAAGGTTTCGCCACGGCGCGGCGACTCGTGGTTGAACAGGATGCCGTTGCAGGCATACATGCCGTATGCCTCGCGGTAGTTCACGGTAATCCAGTAGGCGTACAGCTTGGCCACCGCGTAGGGCGAGCGCGGGTAGAAGGGGGTCGTTTCCCTCTGAGGAATTTCCTGCACCAAGCCGTATAGTTCGGAGGTGGAGGCCTGGTAGAAACGGGTCTTCTTCTCCAGGCCCAGCAGGCGAATGGCCTCCAAGATGCGCAGTGTTCCCATGGCATCCACGTCGGCGGTGTATTCCGGCGACTCGAAACTCACTGCTACATGCGACTGCGCACCGAGGTTGTATACCTCGTCCGGCTGCACTTCCTGGAGGATGCGCGTGAGGTTGGACGAGTCGGATAGGTCACCGTAATGCAGCACAAAGTTCTGCCGCTCCACATGTGGATCCTGGTAGATATGGTCCACCCGCTGGGTATTGAACGAAGAAGCACGACGCTTGATACCGTGAACTTCATAACCCTTTTCCAGCAGGAACTCTGCGAGGTAGGAGCCGTCCTGGCCAGTGATACCAGTGATGAGTGCTTTTTTTCTAACGGTCATTTCAAATCCTAAAAACAAGTTCCTAAAATCACAACTCTCAGCCACAAAGGGCTTTACCTTTCAAAGCCTTTTTCAGACTCGACGATATAAATTGGCCGGCCTTTCACCTCGTCATGAATGCGCCCCACATACTCGCCAACGACACCGATAAAAATCAGCTGAACACCACCAAAAAAAAGGACTGCGGTCATCAGTGACGCATACCCCTTGACTGGATTCCCAAAAACAAGAGTCCCCAAAACCAAAATCATGGCGTACGAGAAGCCTACAAGTGCGGCAAAGAAGCCCAAATAGGTGGCAATTTTGAGTGGAGCCGTACTAAAGGAGGTGATTCCTTCTATCGCGAAGTTCCAGAGCTTCCAGTAGTTCCACTTTGTAGTGCCGGCAGCTCGAGACATACGCCGATACGTAACTGTTGTCGTGGGAAAACCAACCCATGAAAATAGCCCTTTCATGAATCTTCTTCGCTCTCGAAGGCTGGTTATGGAATCACAAGCCCTCCGAGAGATTAGCCGAAAATCCCCAACATCTGGCGGCACTGGGCTTTCCGATATCGAATTCATTAGCCGGTAGAACCAACGTGCGGTTACTCGCTTCATCACCGAATCGGAACTCCTGCACGCCCTGACTGCGTTTACTATAGGCGGTTGCAGGAGCTGAGTGCAACACGGTCATTGAATTGAAACTGGAGCATCATGCCGCATAGCCATGGCCTTCTGCATCACCTCGTCCATATAAAAAATCAAACAGCACCGCTCCGAAACTGTCTTTTGACTCTCCAATTGAGGTCAACCAGCATATGCTTAAACAAGTACTTAAACAGGGCTTTCTTTAAGGTCTTTTGATCAGGCACAAAGCCAAGTTCACGCTGCCGAAGCTTATCCATCTCCTGATAACCAATGGCATTTATGGCAGCAGATGTCTTCTGACTTTCATGAATACGGAAGGCGCCCAGAAACTTGGGGATATGAGCGAAACGCGCACCGGACTTTTTAAAACGCAGAATTAAATCCCAGTCCATGGCAAACCGGAAGGACTCATCAATATGCCCCCCCGATTTCTCCCAAATCGAACGTCGCCAGAACATTGTTTCCTGAGGCACGAAATCGGCCCAAGGTAATACTTCGGAATCATGGCTGGGCAGTATCCAGCGCCCAATTTCGAGGTCGTTTTCATCGACCATCAGCCGATTACCGTATACGACGTCGATATGTGGGTTGCGCTCAAAGAATTCCGCTACAACGTGCAAGGCCCCTGGTAGCAGTAAGTCGTCGGAATTTAGCCACGCCATGATGTCACCTGTGGCATGTTGGAACCCCCGATTAATAGCCTGAGACTGCCCTTCATCAGGCTCGGAAACCCAGCCATCCAAACGCTCACCGTAAGCCTTCAGCACGTCTACCGTGTCGTCACGGGAGCCACCATCTTGAACAAAATACTCCAAGTTAGGATATTTTTGACTCAATACACTATCAATGGTCCGCCCAATATAGCCGCCCTGATTGAACGAGGGAGTGACAATTGAAATCTTTGGTGCCCGTACAACATCTGGGAATTTACTCTCGCGGGAGAGCTCCATTGGGCGCGGTGAATACTGAACAAGAACACCCAAGCGCGGCTTAAATATCCGGTATATCTTCACCAAAAACCTGGCCAATGGCCGCAGGAAGCCAAACAGTCGCAGCACCACTTCGCGATCCTCAGCATCCCGACTCATCTGCTGCAACAGTTGATCTTTTTCTTTGAGCTGAGCATGACTACTACGTATCGCGGCTTCCTGATCTTGAATAACGCGCTCTTTTTCTTCCAGTTGACTCAGAAATGTTCCAGACTGCTTCAAACAATTTGCTGCGTCTAACCAATCTATCCCGTTAGCTTGTGCAAAGGAGACCACAGCATCACGAGCGACTAGTGGATAAAAAACAATTACGTCATTGACAACCATCACTTCATGCTGATCGCTCAACTTCAGAAGACCCTCAAGAATCTTCTGAAGTGAAGGCCACTGAGAGATTTCATGGGGAGCCAAAGGTGGGGCCAGGAACAGCCTTGCATCATCAATGATAATAACGGACTGGCTATTCAGGGATTCAATTGCTGCAATCTCTTCCAGCAGAGGACACTGGGACATCAGCCCCGCCGTATTCTCCGCCTCGCACCAGTGCGCATCAAGCCAATAGAGTACGCCTTTTTGCCTTAAACTCGGCGCAAGATCCTTCAGAATCGAAGATGAATCGCCTAGCAGGGTCTTCACGTGCGCCTGCTCTTTAAACTTATCTGCTGCAGAACGCCATAGTTTCTCCGACATTTCGATGGAAACTATGCTGTCAAACTCAGCTGCAAAACGTTCGATTGTTGCGCCCTGAAAGGTACCAGTCTCTACGAGAGTACCTACATCCAACACTGTCCTCAACGCGCTTACAAGATTTGGATCCAGTGAGAAGCTTACCGCCCCCATTTAAAAGCCCTCTTGAATACGTCTACAAAAAAGTTACTACTCGCTACATTAGAGATTTTATGCTTCAACTCACTATCTAGCCGATTAATAAGCTCTAATCGCTCTTCACACACCCTTGACAACTCTGCCAATTGCTTACTGAAGCTAGACTCATCATCTATGCAGCGAAAAGGGCCATCCTCGGGAAAACTTATCTCTGCAGGGACAAATAATGCATCGCAAAATGCAAGCCTACCTTGCTGAGATACATGAATGTTATTAACTGAGTATAAAATATATTTAAGCTTAGATAGAGAGCTAATCAAATCTTTGGGCGAGCACTGCCCTTCATACATCTTGGAAAAAATAAACTCCACCTGAATAATTGGACGATCCCGGGCAATGACTCTACTCCCACCATCAATCACAGCAAGGTCATTACCTTGCGTATCAATTTTAAGAAATGCAAGCCTCCCACTTGGAAAACTTCTCAAAAAATCATCTAAAGTATCAACCTCAACTAGTTTGGTTTGTCGCGCGCCAAGTGAATGGTAATTTTTTTCGTATTGCAAGAGAGACGCGGTAGCCAAATCTTCGTCATAATTTATATTTAAGCTGCCTTTCTGAGCCCCAAGAGCTTTGAGTACAGGAAAGAAGCCTACTCCCTCTCTAGCAGAGAGCTCTTTGAGGAAAATAAAATTTTCAGGTAGTGGCTCAAAAGAATAAACCTTATCGAAGCAGCCGATTCCCAATAAAAATTTAGAGTAATCTCCTCTATGCCCCCCCACATCAACTGCAAAACCTGAGAAGTCTTGCGAGCTTTTCTTAAGGTGGTCCAATAGGGACAAAAGACTACTATTCATAAGTCACACTCAAATTTTTTCCCGATTACAACAGGTAGACCAATACGCCCCAAAAATGGCGCAACCTCAGACTCATAATCCCAAGTCACCGATATGGGGCCTAGCACGCCTGTTTCATTCAAAACTTCACCGCGATTACAATCAGTCTTAAGCCCGACATTGACACTAACACCATACTTTCCGGCTTCTAATAACAAGTTAATCTCAAAATCCAAAACCCGGAATTTACTTTCAGGAGAAAACGGAAAATCTATTGGAACATGCATTGTTCCGGTTGCTGTTACAATCGCTCCAAACTTATCCGTAATCACTACACTTACTTCAGTATCTGTATCTTGCAATGATCTATAGCAGACTCTAACAACTAACTTATCACCTAGACGGAAAGTCTCTGTAGGCCTCTCTTGACAATCCAGGAAGGAAACCGCCATTAAGTGGCTATTTTCTTTCCCCGCTGAACTCCATACAGAGTGCTTCAACCACTCATCTAGCGGCGCTTTGCAATTTCCACTAGAAACCGCTTTCAGCGTAGGAACTCCAGGAGAACTCTCATCCCTATAGAAAAAATAAATTCCTTCTTTAGCTGGCCCATCATAGGCTAGCACACCTCTCTTTAGATATAAAACCCTAGAGCAAATGTCACGAACCATGCCCATATCATGGGAGACAAAAAGCAAAGAGACGCCGTTTTCCCGCAACTTATTTATATACCCAAGGCACTTCTGTTGAAACAGAAAATCCCCCACACCAAGCGCTTCATCAATTATCAATATATCTGGCTCAGATAGGACCTGCACAGCGAAAGCCAAGCGCAGCAGCATTCCACTTGAATAAGTTTTGACGGGGCGTTCAATAGCGTCGCCAATATCCGCAAAATCTTCGATTTCGCCAATGCGAGCACGAATATCTTCTTTCTTCAGCCCAAGCAGAAGCCCGTTCAGATATGCATTTTCCCGCCCCGTATACTCAGGATTAAAACCACTGCCAAGCTCCAAAAGAGCGCAAACCCTGCCGCTGACCTCAACTTCACCCGCTGTAGGCGATAACGTGCCAGCTATAATTTGGAGAAGAGTGCTTTTGCCACTACCATTTTTACCGATTAGCGCTACGGCCTCTCCTCTCTTTACCTCGAACGTCACATCATCCAAGACCTTCACTGACTTATCTGAAAGCCTCAGGCCAGGCATGAAAACACTTGCCAACCTCTGCACCTTACCAGCAGATCCAGTGTACTGCTTTGAAACATTTCTTAAACGGATCACACTGTCATCCTTCATACCATATCCCCAAAATGAGACTTGGCACGACTGAAAAACTTATATGCAGCCACAGAAAAAGCAGAAACCACAAGAAAATAAGTCAAAAGAACAGAAAAGTTCGGCGCATCGCCATCCAAAAGAACAATCCGCAATTGCTCAATCGGTACTGCCAAGGGATTCAGCAGAAGCCCCCCCTTTAGCCAACCTGGCGCCTGATCAACACTATAAAAAACAGGGGACAGAAACAGTAGAGCCTGAGCAAGCATCGCCACTAACTGAATGACATCCCTTGCAAATACAGCCAAGGCTGCCAACACCCAAGAAACGCCTAAAAACAAGGGAATCAGCGAAAAAACCACCACCACACTATATATGACAGAGGGATTAACAAACCCATTGCATACAAAGAAAATAACAAGCCACACAAAGAGCCCGATCAGCATATTTGACAAAGCAACTATTGCACTGACAACCGGAAGAATCTCAAGTGGAAACACAATCTTTTTTACAAAGTTTGGATTGCTCACCACAAGCAATACAGATTTATTAGCAATCTCGGAAAACGCATTAAATATGATCAGGCCGGCAAATAACCATAAAGCGTAGTCAGCTGTTCCCGTCGCCTGCGACCCTCTACCTTGTAGAATCAAGCCAAACGTCAAGGTGTATACACTTAGCGTTAGCAGGGGCTGCAGCACAGCCCACAGACTGCCCACTATCGTTCCCTTATACTTCGTCGAGAATTCTCTTTTAGCCAATTCTTGAAGGAGATCCCGGCATTGCCAAAGGCGCAAAATCAATCCAACCCCCTAAAAATCTGTATAATCACGGTAGATTTCATAGCGTTCAGCTTTACTTTCGACCATATAAATCATCAAATCGAACGATATCATCTTCGCCAAGATAATCACCGCTCTGTACCTCGATCAGCACCAGATCGATCACCCCAGGATTCTCCAGACGATGCTTGTGGCCAGCGCGGATGAAGGTGGACTCGTTGGTATCTAGTAGCAGCTCACGCTCATCGTTAATTACTCGAGCCATGCCGCTGACCACGATCCAGTGTTCGCTGCGGTGGTGGTGCATCTGTAGTGACAGGGAGGCACCGGGCTTGACGACGATACGCTTGATCTTGAAGCGCTCACCCTCCTCCAGCGTGGTGTAGGTACCCCACGGGCGGTGCACCGTGCGATGCAGCAGGTGGGCGTCATGGCCGCTCTTCTTCAGTTGGCTGACGATGTGCTTGACGTCCTGTGCATGGTCCTTGTGGGCGACCAATACGGCATCGGGGGTATCCACGACGATCAGATCCTCCACGCCAACAAGGGCGGTCAGTCGCTCAGGACTCTGCACGTAGTTGTTGTGCGCCTCATGCACCAGGACTTCGCCTTCCAGACGGTTGCCGCTGGCATCCGCCGCGGTGAGTTCGCCCATGGCATTCCAGGAGCCAATATCGCTCCAGCCGATATCGCAGGGTACGGTGGCTACCCGTTCCGAGCGCTCCATCAATGCATAGTCGATAGAAATGTCCGGCACTGCGTCAAACCGCTTGGCATCGAGGCGCAGGCAGCGGTGCTTGTCTCCCTCGCTCAGCCGCGATTGCCCGAGGGTGGCACGTACGGCTTCGAGCACATCCGCAGCGTGCTTCTGCAGCTCCTCCAGCACACTGCCGACCCGGAAGCAGAACATGCCCGAGTTCCAGTAATAGTTGCCGGCCGCCACATACTCTTCGGCCGTGGCGAGATCCGGCTTTTCGACGAAGCGCTGCACCTTCAGGCCACCGCCCAGCGGTGAGCGAGTGTCCGCTTCGATATAACCGAAACCAGTTTCCGGATACTCGGGCTGGATGCCGAAGGTTACCAGCCAGCCTTCGGCGGCCAGTGCCTGGGCCTTGCTCACCGCCTCGGCAAAGGCGGCCTGATCAGCGATCAGGTGATCCGCTGCGAGCACCAGCATCTGGGCATCCGCGCCGTGTATGCTTTCCAGCTGCAGCGCGGCAGCGGCCACGGCAGCAGCGGTATTACGCCCGAAGGGCTCGAGAATAAAGCTTTGCGGACTGCGAACCTGGCTGGCTCGCTGGTATTCGTCTTCGGTCTTGAAGAACAGCTCCTGATTGGTGACGGTCATCACCTCTGCCACGTTCTCCAGCGAGGCCGCGCGCACGAAGGTCTTGTGCAGCAGGTTCTGGCCATCCGGCAGCGGCATGAACGGCTTGGGATGTGCCTCCCTCGATACTGGCCAGAGCCGGCTGCCAACACCACCAGACATGATCACGGGGATAAGCTTCATTTCTCGTCTATTCCTTTCAAGCTATTCGCCTCAGTTACGTTCAGAGGCGGCAATGATGCGTTCAACTGCCTTGACTTGATCCGCCACCAGGCTCGCCTGATGTCTGGATTCGATGTTCAGTCGCAGCAGCGGTTCGGTATTGGACACGCGCAGATTCATCCGCCAGTCCGCAAACTCGAGGCTCACGCCATCGGCAGTGTCCAGTGTGGGGTTCTGCTCGGCGAAGTGCGCCTGCACGGCAGCGAGCACGGCCTTCGCGTCGTTGACGGTGTAGTTGATCTCGCCGCTGCACGGGTAGGCGGCCATGCGCGCGCCGACCAGTTCGGAGAGTTTCCTGCCCTGGCGGCTCATCAGTTCGGCGACCAGCAGCCAGGGGATCATGCCGCTGTCGCAGTAGGCGAAGTCGCGGAAGTAGTGATGGGCGCTCATCTCACCGCCGTAGATGGCGTTTTCCTTGCGCATGCGCTCCTTGATGAAGGCATGGCCGGTCTTGCTCTGGATCGCCTGGCCGCCGTTCTGCTGGCAGATGTCGATGGTGTTCCAGGTCAGCCGCGGGTCGTGGATGATCCTGGCGCCCGGGTCCTTCTTCAGGAAGGCTTCGGCGAGCAGACCGACGATGTAGTAGCCCTCGATGAATTCACCGTTCT
>ERZ1029870.43-NODE-43-length-17133-cov-15.117227_pt1 | contig 17133 bp, 15 predicted proteins | sample MGYA00519236_ERZ1029870 | MGnify/ENA primary metagenome ERZ1029870 (study PRJEB33666, sample SAMEA4610924) | skin metagenome | biome: Human-associated habitat; feature: Malodor aspect; material: skin | place: Philippines | collected 2015-08 ... | reverse complement strand
CATCTGGTGTTGCGCGGTTAGGTTCTTTTCGCTCAGGTTGGGCACTGTGCATTAGTGCTGGGCTGCCCGGCGCCAGCGTGTATGGCTGCAGTCAGTCCAGCGCCGGCAGGTCGGCGGAGCGCTCCAGCAACTCGGTCGGCAGGCTTTTGCTGGCACGAGCGCCAAGCAGCTTGAGGTTCTCCACCCGTCCGATCAGGTTGCCCCGGCCATCGACCAGCTTGTTGCGCGCGCTGGCGTAGGCTTTGTCCAGCTGTTGCAGGCGGCTACCCATTTCATCCAGATCCGCGACGAAGGCCACGAACTTGTCATACAGCTGGCCGGCACGTTCGGCGATCTCGCGGGCGTTCTGACCCTGGCGCTCCTGACGCCAGAGACTGTCGATGACCCGCAGCGTCGCCAGCAAGGTGGTCGGGCTGACGATCACCACCTGCTGTTCGAAGGCGGCCTGAAACAACTCCGGCTCAGCCTGCAAGGCCGCAGCGAAAGCGGCCTCAATCGGCACGAAGAGCAGGACGAAATCCAGGCTGTGCAGGCCTTCGAGACGCTGGTAATCCTTACCTGACAGCCCCTTGAGGTGGCTGCGCAGCGAGACCAGATGCTGCTTGAGCGCCTGCTGGCGAAGCGGCTCATCCACCGCCGCGACATACTGCTGATAGGCACTGAGGCTGACCTTGGCATCGACGATTACCTGCCTGTCGCCAGGCAGACGAATCAGCACGTCGGGCTGGAAGCGCTCGCCGCCGGCACTCTTGAGGCTGACCTGAGTGTGGTACTCGCGGCCCTTCTCCAGGCCGGCATGCTCGAGCACCCGCTCGAGCACCAGCTCGCCCCAGTTGCCCTGGGTTTTCTGCCCCTTGAGCGCACGGGTCAGGTTGGTCGCTTCGTCGCCCAGACGCTGGTTGAGCTGCTGCAGGCGCTCCAGCTCCTTGCTCAGGGAAAAACGCTCGCGCGCTTCCTGTTGATAGCTCTCGTCGACACGCTTCTCGAACGCCTGGATACGCTCCTTGAGCGGGTCGAGCAGCTGGCCAAGGCGCTGCTGGCTGGTTTCGGCGAAACGCTGCTCGCGTTCGTCGAAGATCTTCGATGCCAGTTCGGAAAACTGCGCGCGCAGCTCATTGCGCGCGCCCTGCAGGTCATCAAGGCGCTGCTGCTGGTTATCGCGGTTTTCCTGCAGCTCGGCCGCCAGCGCCGCACACTCGGCGGTGAGGCGGCGCAGTTCGGCCTCGTTACGTTCACGCTGCTGATGCCAGGATTGCGCGGCTTCGCGAGCGATCTGCCGCTCCTGCTGCAGCAATTCGTTCTCACGGCGCAGACCGGCCAGTTCGGTCTGCTGCTCGACCTTGATCTCGCTGACCTCGGCCAGCTCTGCACGACAGGCATCGAGCTGCGCCAGCAGACCGGCCTGACTCAGTTGCGCGTGCTCCAGGCGCTCCTGCAGCAGCGCCTGCTCGCCCTGCTCGCGCGTCAGTCGGCGTTGCAGTGACCAGAGCCCCGCCAGCAAGGGAATCAGCGCGGCGACGGCGCCGATGGCGAGAGAGAGAGGATCGATTGGCATAGACGCTCCATGTTGAACCGCCGGCCAGTATACCCAGCCGCTGCCTTGCATGGGCCAGCACGCCGTCAGCGTGACAGGCGCTGCAGCTCCAGCTGGGCACCACGGTCACCGGCTCGCGCGGCCTGGCGCAGCAGTTCATAGCCGATACGGCGATCACGGGTGTTGCCGCAATCGCGGCAGAGCAATTGGCCCAGGCGGCTTTGCGCCTCTACGCAGCCCTGGCGCGCCGGCTGCTTGAGCAGGTTGCCGGCGATGCGCTTGACGCTGGAGGCTTGCCCCAGACGCGGGCTGTCGAGCAGCCAGAGCGCAACGCGCATGGGCAGACGAGAAGAAGCGGAACCAGTTGCAGGGGATGAAGAAGGTAAAGCGCGAGGCATAGATAAAGGGGGGTGACTGCGGGGCGCGCCACTCTACTCCTTTTTTGCCGAAGGTAAAGTCTTGCCTGGCGGACGATTTTTCGTTCCACAAAAGCACTCCATCACAATCCACAGAAGCTGTGGATAACTCCGTGAACAACTTGGGCGAAAGCGCTGCCAGGCCCGATGCTTCGGGGCTCGCAGACAAACTGTCGATTTTTTCACCAACAAAAAAATTGCATATTTTTCATTGACTTAAAAAGCAACCACGAAAAATCAAACGCTTAGCGGCGTTTCTGACAGTGATGTGACAGACGGCTTCAGCTTTGTGCACAACTCGCTGCGGCATATTCGCGCAGCGCTCTGTTTCGAGGCATCGGCATGGTGACTACAGCCGTCATGCGGGGCGCTGACGCCCGCCCCTTGCACCAGAAACGCCCCAGGGAATACAGCCGAGCTCGATCGACATGCCTGTCGCCACCCTGATGGGGCGAACACCTGCCACGGCTCGCAATGCAGATCGGCTTGGCACTCTCCAGGGCATGGGGTACCGTCGCGCAACGCCACCAGCAAGGAGAACTCATGAGCCGCCGGCGTTTCTGGCTGAGCATCTGCATGGCACTTGCGGCGCTGCTGTCGTTACTGGCCGGCTATGCCAGTTATCGCGTTCAACTGCTGCTCGACGCGCAGCAGGCCGAGCTGGACTGGCAGAGCTTCAGCGTCACCTGGCGTGGCCTGCAATTGCATGAAGTGAGCCTGGTGCAGCGCCGCAGCGGTGAATTGCACGCTCGTGCCGAGCAGCTTCAACTGCAATGGCTGGCCAGCGAGGCGCCACGCTATCGCCTGAGTGCGCAGGGTCTGCAAGTGGACTGGCTGCCGGCCGATCAGGCCGCAAACACCCCGAGCGACAGCGACCTAAGTGCCAGTCTTCAGGCCGTCCTGAACACCCTGCCCTGGCTGCCCAGACTGATCGAACTGGGCGATGTCCAGTTACAACTGCCCTGCCCGGATGGCCGCTGCACTCTCGCCGGTGAACTCGACCTGCAGCATCTGGACGATGCCCTGCACCTGCAGGTAAGACTGCTGCGTGACAGTCATAGCGCCACATTGCAGGCGCACGTGCAGGGGCTCGATGACGCCCTGGACAGCAGGCGCCAACTGCAGATGACCCTGCACCTGGATGACCAGCAACAAATGGAGCTGCACAGCGACCTGGTCGCTCAGGGCGACGCCCTGCACTGGAACGGCAACCTGCTGCTCGCGCCACTTCAGGAAATCGCCTGGGTCGCTGCCTGGCTGAGCGAATGGACACCACTCGACGCCGCCAACCTGCCAACGGCGCCGCAGCAGGCCGGTATCATCGCCCGCTGGCAGTTGCAGCTGCCGCACACCACCCGCCAGCTGGACGAGCTGCTGGCTGCGCCGGGCTGGTTGCGTGTCGATGCCCAGTTGCCGCAACCCTGGCCACTGCCCGGCATTGGTCTGCTCAGCGGAGAACTGCAGCTCGACCTGCTCAATAGCGCGGGAGCCTGGCAAGCGCGCAAGCTGCACGGCAACCTGCAGCTCGATACCCGCGACGCGCCCTGGCTGGCCGCGCTGCCAAGCGGCCTTCGGGCAAACCATCTGCAGTTGCAACTGCAGCCGCTACAGAGCCGCGTGGATAACGAACTGGCCCTGCAACTGAGCCTCACCGGAGAGGGGGGGCTCGAAATGCAGGCCAGCGCCGAGCTTGGCCTGCAGCAATCGCGCGACTGGGCGCTGCAGGTGCGCCAGTTGCAGCTCGATGCCCGCAGCAAGCGCGTAGAGTTGGGCAACAATAGAGCCGATGGCCTGCAGCTGAATCTCGATTTGTCGGGCAAGGTCACAGCGCAACAGCTGCAACTCGCGCTGGCCGGCAACTCGCGCCTGGAAATCCAGCGTCTGCGCAGTGCCGATCTGGACCTGCAGCAGGCGCGGCTATCTCTCGCCAACCTAGACCTGGCCGGCATGCCCCTTGCGCCGACGCTGTCCGGCCCGCTGGTGCTGCGCGTGCAGAATCTGCAGCATCCCCAATTGCAGGCCCAGGGTTGGCAATGGCAAGGCCGGATAGAGGCTGAGAGCGCTCGGCAGACACTCGATGGCCCCCTGCTGAACGACTCCGGCCTGAGCCTGGCCCTGAAGCTCAATAAGGCAGCCGATGAGCTGGCGCTGCACGCCACGCTCGATGAACTCTTCCTGCGCGCCGGCAACCCGCTGGCGCAAACCCTGGCCAACTGGCCGCCACTGTTGACCCTGGACAACGGCCGCATCCAGGCCGCCGCCAGCCTCAGCCTGCCTGCTGGCAAGCCCCTGCACCTGCGGGCAAGCCTGAATGGCAAAGGCCTGGCCGGTATCCATGATCGCAGCACCCTGAGCGGCGTGGAGGGCGAACTGCAGCTGCAATTGATCGGCGATCAGCTGATGCTGGAGCTGCCGAACCTCAGCGCCAAACAAATCGACCCCGGCATCGCCCTTGGCCCGTTGCAGCTGCAAGCCCGCTATCAGGCCAGCCTGCAACGGCCGCTGGCCGGCACTCTGAGCCATCAGCGCGCCGAGCTGGGCATCCTCGGCGGCAGCCTGCACCTGGAACCGGCGACCTGGGCATTGGCTCAACCCAGCCAGTTGCTGCCGCTCAAACTCAGCGGCCTGGATCTGCAGGCGCTGTTTCGCGCCTATCCAGCCGAAGGGCTGGAAGGTGATGGTCTGCTCGACGGCACCCTGCCGCTGCGCCTGGGCGACGCGATCAGCATCGAGCAGGGCCAGCTCGAAGCACGCGCCCCCGGTGGCCGCCTGCGCTTTCATTCGCCGCGCATCCGCGCCATGGGGCAGGCCAACCCGGGCATGAAACTGGTCACCGATGCCCTGGAAGACTTCCACTATGATCTGCTCAGCAGTAGCCTCGACTACGATGCATCCGGCACTCTGCGCCTGGGAATGCGTCTACATGGACAGAATCCGGCCATCGAACAGGGCCGCCCGATCCACTTCACCATCAACCTGGAAGAAGACATTCCGACCCTGCTGGCGAGCCTGCAGCTGAGCGACAAAGTCAGCGACATCATCCAGCAGCGGATTCAGCAACGGATGCGCCAGCGCGTCCCCGAAGAAACGAAGGAGTAACGCCATGCGCACGTGCCGCCTTCTCGCCGCCCTGAGTCTGGGGTTGCTGTGCCAGGCCTGTACCCCGACGGTGCAACTGGCCATGCCCAACGAGCCGATCAACATCAACCTCAACGTCAAGGTCGAACACGAGATCTACATCAAGGTGGACAAGGCGCTGGACAATGTCTTCAACGAAGACAGCGGCCTGTTCTAAGGAGAAGCATGATGACCCGCTATATTTCGACCCTGCTGCTGGCACTGACCCTGAGCCTGCCGGCTTACGCCCTGAACCTCAATCAGGCCATGAGCGCCCTCGGCGACGCCAAGGCCAGCGGCCAACTGGGCGAGCAACCCAATGGCTACCTGGGTGTGGTCAAACCCGGCGGCCAGGCCGACGAAATCGCCCGCCTGATCAATCAGGCGCGACGCGCCGAATACCAGAAGCTGGCCAAGGACAATGGCATCAGCCTCAGCGACGTGGAGGCGATTGCCGGCAAGAAAGCCATCGAGCGCACGCCCAAGGGCCAGTTCATCCAGCTCAACGGCCAGTGGCTGCAGAAGTAAAAAGCGTGCAGCAGAAACCAAAGAACCCGCCTAGGCGGGTTCTTTGTTCGAGAAGCAGCGATCAGGCGCCGGCTTTGCTCACGGCATCCTTGATCAGGGTCTGCAGCTCGCCCTTCTCGTACATCTCGGAGAGGATGTCGCTGCCGCCGATCAGCTCACCAGCCACCCACAGTTGCGGGAAGGTCGGCCAGTTGGCGTACTTGGGCAGGTTGGCGCGGATTTCCGGGTTCTGCAGGATGTCGACGTAGGCGAACTTCTCGCCGCAGCCCATCACAGCCTGCGCAGCACGGGCGGAGAAGCCACACTGCGGGGCGTTGGGCGAGCCTTTCATGTACAGCAGAACGGTGTTGTTGGCGATCTGCTCTTTGATGGTTTCGATGATATCCATGGGGCACCTCAGCATAGACTTCGCGACCCGACGGTCGCCACGGTGGCGCGATTGTAGCGAAAAGCCGAGCATAATGCTCGGCCTTGCCGAGCATTCATTGCGTGGTCTTGCGCTGCCCCGTGGGAGCCCCGCCTCGGGGCGAAGCGCTTGGGTCTTTCCAGCATGGCGTAACGGCCATCCTTCGCCGCGAGGCGCAACCTGGCAGGGTGAGAACCCCTCTACGCAGCCACTACCTCCACCGGCACACCATTGAGCACGGCATTACCGGACAGCACATCCAACTCGCGCTCGTCGGTCAGATCATTGGCGCTGGCCCCCGGTTGCGCACGGGCAATGTCCATCTGCACGCCAGGGCGGGCATGGCCCCAGCCATGGGGAAGGCTGACCACACCGGCCATCACCTCATCGCTGGCGGCGACTTCCACCTCGATGCTGCCAACACGTGAGCGCACCTGCACACGCTGACCATCGCTCAGACCACGACTGGCCAGATCCGCCGGGTTCATCAACAACTGGTGACGCGGCTTGCCCTTCACCAGGCGGTGATAGTTGTGCATCCAGGAATTGTTGCTGCGTACATGGCGGCGGCCGATCAGTAGCAGCTCATGCTCGCTCGGCAGTTCCTGCCTGGCAAACCGCGCGAGATCGGCCAGCAACAACTCTGGAGCCGCCTGCACGGCCTTGCTCGGGGTTTTCAGGCGGGCGGCCAGATTCGGCTGCAAAGGCCCCAGATCGAGGCCATGCGGATGCTCACGCAAGCTGGCCAGGCTGAGCTTGTGCGCGCTGCCATCACCATAGGCTCCGAAACGCAGGCCCATGTCGATCATCTGCTGCGGCGCCATGGTCGGTTTCAACTCGAGGTTGTTGCGCGACGCGAAGGCCTTGGCCAGGCCGACGAAGATTTCCCAGTCATGCAGCGCACCGTCCGGCTTGGCCAGCACCGCCTCGTTGAAACGGGTGACGTTGCGCACGGCGAACACGTTGAAGGTGGTGTCGTAATGGTCATGTTCCAGCGGTGCGGTCGGCGGCAGGATCAGGTCGGCGTAGCGGGTGGTCTCGTTGATGTAGAAATCCACCGAGAGCATGAAATCCAGACCGTCCAGCGCCTGCTCCAGCTGTCGGCCATTGGGCGTGGACAGCACCGGGTTGCCAGCCACAGTCACCAGCGCGCGGATCTGTCCTTCGCCTGGCGTCAGCATCTCCTCGGCCAGCGCCGAGACCGGCAGCTCGCCGCCGTATTCCGGTAGGCCGGATACCCGGCTCTGCCAGCGATTGAAATGCCCACCCGAGGTGCTGGCGACCAGATCCACCGCCGGCGAGGTACAGAGCACGCCGCCGACCCGATCGAGGTTGCCAGTGACCAGATTGATGATCTGCACCAACCACTGGCACAGCGTGCCGAAGGCCTGGGTGGACACCCCCATACGGCCATAGCACACCGCCTTGTCGGCGGCGGCAAAATCACGCGCCAGTTGCCGAATGGTCTCAGCCGGCACGCCACAGCGCGCGCTCATCGCCTCAGCGTGGAAGCCGGCGATCTCCGCGCGCACCTGCTCCAACCCTTCCACCGGCAGATGGCTGCCCCGGGTCAGGCCCTCCTCGAACAGGGTGTTGAGCAGCGCCAGCAGCAGCGCGGCATCGCTGCCAGGCCGCACGAACAGGTGCTGGTCGGCGATGGCCGCGGTTTCACTGCGTCGCGGGTCGACCACCACCAGCTTGCCACCGCGGGCCTGGATGGCCTTCAGACGCTTTTCCACATCCGGCACGGTCATGATGCTGCCATTGGACGCCAGCGGATTACCGCCAAGGATCAGCATGAAATCGGTGTGATCGATGTCAGGGATCGGAATCAGCAGACCATGGCCGTACATGAGGTGGCTGGTCAGGTGATGCGGCAATTGATCCACCGACGTGGCGGAGAAGCGATTGCGGGTTTTCAACTGACCAAGGAAATAGTTGCTGTGGGTCATCAGCCCATAGTTATGCACGCTGGGATTGCCCTGATAGACGGCCACGGCGTTCTGCCCATGCGCGGCCTGGATCGCACTCAGGCGCTCAGCCACCAGCTCGAACGCCTCATCCCAACCGATGGCCTGCCACTGCTCGCCCATGCGGCGCATGGGCTGGCGAATACGGTCGGGATCGTTCTGGATATCCTGCAGGGCCACCGCCTTGGGGCAGATATGGCCACGGCTGAAGCTGTCCTGGGCATCGCCCTTGATCGAACGAATCTGCGTGCTGCCGTCAGCCTGGGTTTCGGTTTCGATGACGAGCCCGCAGATGGCTTCGCACAGGTGGCATGCACGGTAATGGAGGGACTTGGTCATGGCCGGGCCTCTTGTTCTGATCCATGTCGACCATCGTGGTCGCAGGTCAGGAACTATGGGCCGAGGGAAACAACGACGCCAGCAGCGTTCGTCTCATGAATCGGCAGGCATCAGGCCTGCCGATTCAGGCGATTACCGAGCGATTCAAGCGCCTCGTCTGGTGGCATCCTTTTGCTCGCCACAATTGATGTGCCGATGGCCGAAAGTGGCCGTTTGCGCCCTTTCGTCATTTCCTTATAAGATCGCGCCTTCCCCTGTTTCGTCGCACCCTGCGGCCTCCTGCCGCAAGCCCCGCTGTTTTTGTCGGTTTTAGTGCCGACACTGGGCTTGCGAACTGAAGTGATAAAGGTAGTTAACGATGAGCGTCAGACATTTTCTCTCGATGATGGATTACACACCGGACGAACTGGTGGGGCTGATCCGCCGAGCCATCGAGCTGAAGGATCTGCGCAATCGTGGCGTGCTGTTCGAGCCGCTGAAGAATCGCGTACTGGGCATGATCTTCGAGAAGGCTTCGACCCGCACCCGCCTGTCATTCGAGGCTGGCATGATTCAGCTCGGCGGCCAGGCCATCTTCCTCTCGCCGCGCGACACCCAACTGGGCCGTGGTGAGCCAATTGGCGATGCCGCCATCGTCATGTCGAGCATGCTCGATGCGGTGATGATCCGCACCTTCGCCCACAGCAACCTCACCGAATTCGCCGCCAAGTCCAAGGTACCGGTGATCAACGGCCTGTCCGATGACCTGCACCCCTGCCAGTTGCTGGCCGACATGCAGACCTTCCTCGAGCACCGTGGCAGCATCGTCGGCAAAACGGTGGCCTGGATCGGCGACGGCAACAATATGTGCAACTCCTATATCGAGGCGGCGATCCGCTTCGACTTCCAGCTCAGGATCGCCTGTCCGGAAGGCTACGAGCCCGATGCGCATTTCCTCGCGCTGGCCGGTGACCGCGTGCAACTGCTGCGCGACCCGCGCGAAGCCGTGGCCGGCGCGCATCTGGTGAGCACCGACGTGTGGGCCTCGATGGGCCAGGAAGACGAAGCCGAGCAGCGCATGGCGCTGTTCCGCCCCTATCAGGTCACCCCTGCCCTGCTCGATCTCGCCGCCGATGAGGTGCTGTTCATGCACTGCCTGCCGGCACACCGTGGCGAGGAAATCAGCGTCGACCTGCTCGACGACCCGCGTTCGGTCGCCTGGGATCAGGCCGAAAACCGCCTGCACGCACAGAAGGCGCTGCTGGAGATGCTGGTCGAACCGGCATACCATCACGCATGAACCAGCCGCTGCTGCAGCTGCGCGGGCTGAACTGCGGCTACCACGCGCTCAAAGTGGTGCAGGATCTCGACCTGCACCTCAACGCCGGCGATATCGGCTGCCTGCTCGGCCCATCGGGCTGTGGCAAGACCACCACACTGCGCGCCATTGCCGGTTTCGAGCCGGTGCTCGAAGGGGAAATCGTCCTCGACGGTGAAGTCATTTCCCGCGCCGGCTTCACCCTGGCACCGGAGAAACGCCATATCGGCATGGTGTTCCAGGACTACGCCCTGTTCCCTCACCTCAGCGTCGCGGACAACGTCGCCTTCGGCATTCGCCAGCAAGCCAACGCCGAGCGTGTGACCCAGGAACTGCTGGAGCTGGTCAAACTCGGCCATTTGGCCAAGCGCTACCCACACGAACTGTCTGGTGGCCAGCAACAGCGTGTTGCCCTGGCCCGTGCCCTGGCGCCGGAACCGAAACTGCTGCTGCTCGACGAACCCTTCTCCAACCTCGATGGCGAACTGCGCAGGCGCCTGAGCCATGAGGTGCGCGACATTCTCAAGTCACGCGGCACCAGCGCCATTCTGGTGACTCACGATCAGGAAGAGGCCTTCGCCGTCAGCGATAACGTCGGCGTATTCAACAAGGGTCGCCTGGAACAGTGGGACACGCCCTTCAACCTCTACCACGAGCCGCTCACGCCCTTCGTCGCCAGTTTTATCGGCCAGGGTTATTTCATCCGCGGCCAGTTACTCAGTGCGGATACAGTGCAGACCGAACTCGGGGTGATACGCGGCAACCGCGCCTACACCTGGGCACAGGGCAGCGCGGTAGATGTACTGCTGCGCCCGGACGATATCGTCGCCGATGCAGACAGCGCACTGAAGGCGCGTATCGTCGGCAAGACCTTCCTCGGCGCCGCTACTCTCTATCGTCTGCAATTGCCCACCGGCAGCCAGCTGGAATCGATCTTCCCCAGCCACGCCGACCACCAGCCGGGCGACGAGGTGGGCATCCGCATCGCTGCCGATCATCTGGTGGCCTTCCCCGCGCTGGGCAGCGTGGCCGCGCAGGTCAGCCTCGGCGAATCCGGTGGTGTGCGCCGCTACAGCGGCGACTGATTCACTCACGCCGAACACGGCGTGACACACGCCACCAACCGTAGCCAGATGAAATCCGGGGGTTTACGTCGGATCAATCCCGGATTGCATCCGGGCTACGCCTTCAACGATCACCCAAAGCAGGTGCTTACAGGTACAGCTGGCCGCTGGCGATATGTCGCGCATTGCCGGCGATCTTCACCCGATCACCTTGCAGCCTGCAATGCAGTTCGCCCCCGCGCGCCGAGCACTGGAAGGCGCTGAGCTCGCTGCGGCCCAGGCGTTCGGCCCAGTACGGCACCAGCATGCAGTGCGTCGAACCGGTCACCGGGTCCTCGTCGATACCAATGGCAGGCGCGAAGTAACGCGAGACGAAGTCATGCCGCTCGCCCGCCCCGGTGATCAGCACACCCAGGCCCGGTAGCGCGGCCAATGCCGGCAGATCGGGGGCAAATTCACGCACCTGCGCCTCGCCCCCCAGCACCACCATCAATTCCTGCACGCTGCCATCGGCATTGAGCAGAGCCAGCACCTGCTGCGCAGGCTGATCCAGCGCGCGCTCGACGTCGGCCTGCAGCGCCGCCGCCACCGGCACCAGCGGGCGCACAGGGAAATCCAGCTCAAGCCGCTCGCCCTGGCGAGTTACCCGCAACGCACCGGATTTGCAGGTGAACTGCAGTACATCGCCCGCCTCGTGATAGAGATCGAACAGCACCTTGGCGCTGGCCAGGGTCGCATGGCCACACAGCGGCACCTCGCTGGTCGGGGTGAACCAGCGGATATGCCAGACCTCCCCTTCCTTCACCACGAAGGCGGTCTCGGCCAGGTTGTGCTCGGCGGCGATACGCTGCATCAACGCCTCGTCGAGCCAGGCATCGAGGCGATAGACCATGGCGGGATTGCCCGCGAACGGTTGATCGGTAAAGGCGTCAACTTGATGAAATTCGAGGGGCATGATGGGTTCCCGGCCATATAAAAACACCAGCATGCCTGCGGCGGATAACCTGCAACAGATACAGTTGCCGTTTTCCAGATACCCTGCCGCAGCGATGCTGAAACGTCAGGGTTCGCTGCGCACGCGTTTTACGGCATCCAGCCAACCGGCATAAAGACGCTGACGATGGGCCTCATCCATGCGCGGCTCGAAACGCTGCTGGCGATGCCAGTGGCTGGCGATGGCATTGAGGTCTTGGTACAGGCCAAGCTTCAGCCCCGCCAGGTAAGCGACGCCGAGTGCGGTGGTCTCGGTGACTTCCGGGCGCTCGACACTGACACCCAGAATGTCGGCAAGAAACTGCATGACCCAGTTGTTCTCCACCATGCCGCCATCCACGCGCAACGCACTGGGTGCAGCCGCCCCGTCCTGACGCATGGCTTCGAGCAGGTCGCGGGTCTGGTAGCACACCGATTGCAGGCCGGCGGTGACGATCTCCTTGATCCCGGTATCGCGGGTCAGGCCAAAGATGGCACCACGCGCCTTCGGGTCCCAGTACGGCGCACCCAGGCCGGTAAAGGCCGGCACCAGATAGACGCCGCAGGCTTCACCCGTCGCCTCGGCCAACGCTTCGCTGTCGCGCGCATGGCTGATCAGCTTGATGCCGTCACGCAGCCACTGCACGGCAGCACCGGCCACGAAGATGCTGCCCTCGACCGCGTAGGTGACCTTGCCCTCGAGACGGTAGCCGACCGTGGTCAGCAAACGGTTCTTCGAACTCACCGGCTGGTCACCGGTGTTCTGGATCATGAAGCAGCCGGTGCCATAGGTGCTCTTGACCATACCCGGCTGGAAACAGGCCTGACCGATCAAGGCCGCCTGCTGGTCACCGGCCATGCCCAGCACCGGGATGCTGGCGCCGAGCAGCTCGGCATCGGTATGGCCGAACTCGGCGGCGCAATCGAGTACCTCGGGCAGCAGGCTGGCGGGAATCTCGAACAGCTCGAGCAGCTCTTCGTCCCACTGCTGGGTATGGATGTTGAACAGCAGCGTACGCGAGGCGTTGCTGGCGTCGGTACGGTGCACCTTGCCGCCGCTCAGGTGCCACAGCAGGAAGCTGTCCACCGTGCCGAAACGTAATTCACCACGCTCGGCCCGCTCACGGGCACCAGGCACGTTCTGCAGAATCCAGCGCAGCTTGGTGGCGGAGAAATACGGATCGATCAGCAGGCCGGTCCTGGCCGAAACCATAGCTTCGTGGCCTTGGCTCTTGAGGCCGGCGCAGTAATCGGCGGTGCGGCGATCCTGCCAGACGATGGCCGAGTAAACAGGTGTACCCGTCGCAGCATCCCAGACCAGGGTGGTTTCGCGCTGGTTGGTGATGCCGATGGCGGCAATCGCCTCGGGCTGCAGACCGCTGCTGGCGATGGCATCGCGGCAAACCTGGAGCGTGGACGACCAGATTTCCTGCCCGTCGTGTTCGACCCAGCCATCCTGCGGGAAATACTGCTTGAACTCCTGCTGAGCACGCGCCACCGGCAGGCCCTGAGCACTGAAGATGATGGCACGGGAACTGGTGGTGCCCTGGTCGATGGCTAGCAGGTATTGGGTCATGCAGGATTCCTTGTTGTTATTGGCGATTTTAGCGGCTAATGACCGCGCGCAGCCTTATTTTGCTCGCGGCTTATTGCTTGCTTCAGGCTTTGCCTATGGCAGCGAAGTGCCCCTGGGTGTGCTGCGCCAGGGTCGCGGCCGATAGTTCCAGCTCCAGGCCACGCCGGCCAGCGCTGACGTGAATGCTCGGATGCAGCTGCGCAGACTCATCGATAAAGGTACGCAGGCGCTTCTTCTGCCCCAGCGGACTGATACCGCCAACCAGATAGCCGGTAGCGCGTTGCGCAGCAGTCGGGTCGGCCATATCGGCCTTCTTCGCCCCGGCAGCCGCCGCCAGTGCCTTGAGATCGAGACTGCCGGCCACCGGCACCACGGCCACCAGCAACTCGCCCTTCTCGGTGACCGCGAGCAGCGTCTTGAACACACGCTCGGGCGCCAGCCCGAGCTTTTCCGCTGCTTCCAGGCCATAGGACGGCGCCTTGGGATCGTGCTGGTAGCTGTGTACACGGTGTTCGGCCTTGGCCTTCTTCAACAGATCGATTGCTGGCGTCATGTTCGAATGTGAAAACGCAGTGAAAGAAGCCTTACAGTAACAGGCTCAAATCCATCACCGCCACACCCTATAATGAGCGACCACCACAGGAAGCGCTCATGAACCTCGCTCCGCGCCAGCACGACATTCTCAACCTTGCCCGTGAACGCGGCTACGTCAGCATCGACGAACTGGCCCAGGCGTTCGCCGTCACTCCGCAGACCATTCGCCGCGACATCAACCAACTGGCCGAGCATGGCCTGTTGCGCCGTACCCATGGCGGCGCCGCCTGCGAAGCCTCGAGCATCCAGAACACCGCCTACGGCATGCGCGCCGGGCAGATGCGCGAGGAAAAACAGCGCATCGCCGAAGCCGTGGCGGCGCAGATTCCCGATCACGCCTCACTGTTCATCAACATCGGCACCACCACCGAAGCCATCGCCCGTGAACTGCAGAACCACAAGGGCCTGAAGATCATCACCAACAACCTGCACGTCGCCGCCCAACTCAGTGCCAAAGCCGATTTCGAGGTGCTGGTGGCTGGCGGCACGGTACGCAGCGACGGCGGCATCGTCGGCCAGGCGGCGGTGGATTTCATCCAGCAGTTCAAGGTCGATTACGCCATCGTCGGCATCAGCGGCATCGACGACGACGGCAGCCTGCTCGACTTCGACTACCAGGAAGTACGGGTTTCCCAAGCGATCATCGAAAACGCCCGGCAGGTATTTCTCGCCGCCGACTCCAGCAAGTTCGGGCGCAACGCCGTGGTGCGCCTGGGCTCCATCGCCCTGGTCGACCGCGTGTTCACCGACAGCGCGCCTTCAGCCGCGATTACCCGCCTGCTGCATAGCCACAAGGTCCAGCTCGATCTGGTCTGATCCCGCCCAGCCCGAGCCAAGCCCACCATCGCTCTGCGACCACTCGGCGCGCAATCGCGCGCCGGGGTAGCGAAGTTGCACATCTTCGTCTAGCATATTTTCGAAAGTGAACATAAACACATTCGAATCCAATAGCCGAGCGTGCCAAATGCCCCACGACCCCTTCGCCAGCCCTGTTGCAGAAGTCTATGACCTCGCCGTCGTGGGCGGCGGTATCAATGGCGTGGGCATCGCCGCCGATGCGGCCGGTCGCGGCCTGTCGGTGTTCCTCTGCGAAAAGGACGATCTCGCCAGCCATACCTCCTCGGCCAGCAGCAAGCTGATTCACGGCGGCCTGCGCTATCTGGAGCACCATGAATTTCGCCTGGTGCGTGAAGCCCTGGCCGAGCGCGAAGTGCTGCTGGCCAAGGCGCCGCACATCGTCAAACCGATGCGCTTCGTCCTGCCACACCGCCCTCACCTGCGCCCGGCCTGGATGATCCGCGCCGGCCTGTTCCTCTATGATCATCTGGGCAAACGCGAGCGCCTACCGGCCTCGCGTAGTCTGCGCTTCGGCGCCGGTAGCCCGTTGAAAGCGGAAATCAGCCGGGGCTTCGAATACTCCGACTGCTGGGTAGACGATGCGCGCCTGGTGGTGCTCAACGCCATGGCCGCGCGCGAGAAAGGCGCGCATATCCACCCCCGTACGCGCTGCGTCAGCGCGCGGCGCAGCAAGGGGCTGTGGCATATCCATCTGGAGCGCAGCGATGGCAGCCTGCTGTCGATCCGCGCCCGCGCCTTGGTCAATGCCGCCGGCCCCTGGGTCGCGCGCTTCATTCGTGAAGACCTCAAGCAGCAATCGCCCTACGGCATCCGCCTGATTCAGGGCAGCCATATCGTCGTGCCGCGGCTGTACGAAGGTGAACAGGCTTACATCCTGCAAAACGAAGACCGCCGCATCGTCTTCGCCATCCCCTATCTGGAGCGCTTCACCCTGATCGGCACCACCGACCGCGAATACCAGGGCGACCCTGCCCAGGTGGCGATCAGCGCCGAGGAGACCGATTACCTGCTCAAGGTGGTCAACGAGCACTTCAAGCAACAGCTAAGCCGTGGCGATGTGCTGCACAGCTTCGCCGGCGTACGCCCCTTGTGCGATGACGAATCCGATGAGCCGTCAGCCATCACCCGCGATTACACATTGTCACTCTCCGGCACACCGGGCGAAGCACCACTGCTCTCGGTATTCGGCGGCAAGCTGACCACCTATCGCAAGCTGGCCGAGTCGGCCATGCAGCAACTGGCCCCCTACTTCAGCAACCTCGGCCCGAGCTGGACGGCCGGCGCATTATTGCCGGGCGGTGAGGACATGCAGGAGCAGAGCACACTGGTCGAAGCACTCTGTGAACGTCATGGCTGGCTACCCACCAGCCTGGCCAAGCGTTGGGTCAGCAGTTACGGCAGCCGCACCTGGCGCCTGCTCGACGGCGTAGATAACCTGACCGACCTCGGCGAACACCTGGGCGCCGGCCTCTACACCCGCGAAGTGGATTACCTGCGCCGTGAGGAGTGGGCACGCAGCAGCGCCGATATTCTCTGGCGGCGCAGCAAACTGGGCCTGTTCATGACACCCGCACAGCAGACCCGCCTGCAGGATTACCTGAACAGCCGTGCCCCGCATTCGGCTCATGCCGCCTGATCGTCTGCGTATCGATGCCCCGCTTGGCGGGGCTTTTTTTATGAACGTAAATAATAAAATATCGATGCTCTATATCCGCCGGCGCCTGAGCAATCTCTTCAGCCACTTATTTATTGCGCCATATCAATAACTTGGCACCAAGTTGCGGAATGAAAGCATTCTTATTCGGTTTAATTTTCACTTATGCATCAACCACTTAGGTTTGACATAACGAGAAACGCGGCCGAAAATTCAAGGCCATCACAGTCAGTGAACCGGCAGGAGCGAACATGAAAGGCGACAAGAAGGTCATTCAACATCTGAACAAGATTCTTGGTAACGAACTGGTCGCCATCAACCAGTACTTTCTGCATGCACGCATGTACGAAGACTGGGGCCTGAAAAAGCTCGGCGAGCATGAGTACCACGAGTCCATCGACGAGATGAAGCATGCCGACAAGCTGATCAAGCGCATCCTCTTCCTCGAAGGTATCCCCAACCTGCAGGATCTGGGCAAGATCCTGATTGGTGAAAACACCAAGGAAATGCTCGAGTGCGACCTGAAGATCGAGCACAAGGCTCACGCTGATCTCAAAGCCGCCATCGCCTACTGCGAAAGCATCGGCGACTACGCCAGCCGCGAACTGCTGGAGGAGATTCTCTGCTCCGAGGAAGAGCACATCGACTGGCTGGAAACCCAACTGAGCCTGATCGACGCCGTCGGCCTGCAGAACTACCTGCAGTCGCAAATGGACGAATAAGCCTTACCCGCTACATACAAAACGGGAGCCAGATGGCCAATGCCGATCAGATAAGCTTGCCAAAGCGGTCTTTCGTAGGAGCCCCG
>ERZ1029870.42-NODE-42-length-17301-cov-1489.588890_pt1 | contig 17301 bp, 15 predicted proteins | sample MGYA00519236_ERZ1029870 | MGnify/ENA primary metagenome ERZ1029870 (study PRJEB33666, sample SAMEA4610924) | skin metagenome | biome: Human-associated habitat; feature: Malodor aspect; material: skin | place: Philippines | collected 2015-08 ... | reverse complement strand
AAAAACCACTATACCGATACCTAATATAGTTCCTAATATTTCTAAAAATTTCATAAAATCACACTCCTAGTCATAGTATACAGTAAAAGTTGTTTAATTATTCTTCCAATTTCCTATATAATCATGTTTTTAAATGTAATCTTTAAAGCAAGGTAATAGAATAATATAATAAGATTTTAATAAATAAATTTGGAACACAAATATCTCAATTTCTTTTTATTCTTTCCAGTCTTCTTCTAATGCTTTTCTAAATGCTTTTCTATCTTCTTCAAACTTAGCCTTTTCTTCTTCAGATAATTCTTCACTTGTATTTTTATCTGTTTTATTATGTAACCATTTAGGTGTTTTCTCTTTAGAAAATTGGACAATGTTATTTTTTTTACTACTTACTTTGAAATTTTGTGCTTGTTCTAAAGTTGTAATATTAGCATTTTTCCAGTTAGTTAAAACTTTCAATAAAAATTGTTTTGGACTAGATCCATTAATAGACGCATATTCAATAGCATAATTAATAATCTCATCATCAAAATATGAGAATAATTTCACTAATTCATTTTTATATGCTGGAGTAATATTAATAACTAATTCATTTTTAATTTTATCAATCAATATATTGTAACTACTACTACTGTTTTTTGTAATGTAGTGTGTATTATATTTATGTGTATTATATTTATGTGTATTATATTTATTGTGTATTATATTATCTGTACGTTTTGAACTGTTCACTTCTGAACTGTTCATTTTGAACTGTTCATTTTGTACAGTAGGAGAAAGTCCGTTATGACTGCACTGTTCATTTTGTACAGTAGGAGAAAGTCCGTTATGACTGCACTGTTCATTTTGTACAGTAGGAGTTTTTACTTTCAAATCAAATCTTTCTAAACTTTCGCTATTATGATATTCTTCTAAATTTTTTATTTGTTCGTTAGTTATTGGAGTAACACTAAAGTAATAATAATAATCCAATTTATTACCGTTATGTATTTTAAATTGAATAATATACTTTGCGTCAACGAGTTCATTCCAAGCATTTTGTATTTGACGACGACCATTTTTTTCATAGCGATTATATAATTCTGTTTTGTGAATTTCCCAATTTTCTGGGTAACTTTGTAAATTACATAACAAACCTATTGCTTGTAATGATAAAGGTTTATTTTCTGTATTACTACGTTTTTTATCACATTGTTGTAATAATTCTCTAGGTAAAACTTCAAATGGTTTCTCACTATTGATATTTTTAATAATTGACATAATAAAAACCTCTTTCCTAAATTTAATTAATTTTAGCAAGAGGTAATAGACACTTTTTTCATTAGGTATTTTATACTTGAAGTTATTGCTTACTACATATATAATGTAATTACAACATAATAAAAAAAGACATTGTTTTGTCTTATCCTAATTGAAGCGTTTGAAGTGACTACTACCACTTTAGACTGAGCAACTATTCCAGTAGTTGCTTTTTTTGTATGTTTTTATAATATCATTTATTCGGCTACAATTAAACATATTTTCAGAATCTTTGATTTTGTTTCCTAGGTACTTAAACAAGTATTTTCATTTAATAAAAATATCAGTAAAAAAATTGAAAATAGTATCTCAAAATATTCCAATATATATTATGCTTTATTTGAAGATATCGAGAGTTTACGCAATAAAGATAAATTGATTAAAAGTTTTGAACAGTTTGAATTTTTTTACAATTTCTCTTTCTTCTTCAATCTTGATTTAAGATACCTACAGCTGCTAATCAAAATAATAAAAGCAAGTTCTATATCATCTCAATAGAACTTGCTTTTATTATTTTGATTATATATAAGTCATTCTATAATATTAGCAACAATTACTAAACCAAAGCCACAAATTACAAATAAAGCTATACAAAATACTGACACTAAAAATGATCTAGAATCAACAGGCTTGGTGAATTCAAATATTAAAAAACCTAAAGCAGACAAAGGGAAAACTACTATACCTATACCAAATAGTGTACCTAATAATTCTAAAAATTTCATTAAATCACCTCAATATTATGATACCATATTTAAGAATTTAAATTGGATAAATTTTGTGTATTTACAAACATACGATACTTATCATGTTTTTCTAATAATTTTTTATGTGTTCCAATACCGGTAATTTTATTATTTTCAACAAAAATAATTTGATGTGCTTTTTTGATTGTAGATAATCTATGAGCAACAATTACTATCGTTTTTTTTCCATTCAAATTATCGATAGCATTTTGTATTTTCTGTTCACTTTCACTATCTAAGTTTGATGTTGCTTCATCGAATAAAAATAGAGGAGGATTTTTAATTAAATTACGTGTTAAATCTAACCTTTGACGTTGTCCACCAGATAATTTAATGCCACGCTCTCCAATAATAGTATCAAATCCATTGATAGTGTTTATAATGAAATCATAACTATCTGTCATCTTAGTATAATTTATGATTTCATGATTAGTTAAAGACTTCGATGTACTATACAATAAATTGTATTTAATACTTTTATTCATCATAGGGTTGTCTTGCATTACATATCCTATATTTCGTCTCCAAGTACTTAGTGGTATCTCAAATATAGATTTATTACCATAATAAATATTTCCAGATTGTATAGGATATAATCTTTCAATAATATTCAAAATCGTAGTTTTTCCAGAACCTGAAGGACCTACAATAGCTGTAAGTTGATTCTTAGGTATATTAAAACTAATATTATTTAAAATAGAAACATTATTATAAGTGAATGAAACATTTTCAAATGTCAAACTATTATTATCTAAAGTTTTATGTTCTAAGGAATTGTAAATATCTTCTTCTTCTTCTTGGAATATTTCATAAATACGATTACTTGCTCCGCTAGTTTTTTTATAATCAGTAAAAAAAGTAAGTATTTCATTTATTGGATTAGATAATTGGAAAACGTAAAAAATCATAGCTATAAGTTCACCAGAAGTAATGATGCCTAAAGATACACGAATCCCTCCAACACTTAATATGATACCAATTGTAAGCAACATAATAAGACTAGATATAGGATTTATTATTGATTCAACAATAACTTCTTTAACACCTAAGCTATATAAATTATTTAAAATTGTATTAGCATTTTTTGTTTCTTTACGCTCTGTATTAGAAGTTTTTACCAATCTAATTTCAGTAAATATTTTATTTAATAAAGTACTAAAGTTAGCAATTTCATTCTGTGTTTTCAATGAAATGTTATGAACTATTCTTCCTATAGGAACAATAAATAAAATAAAAGTTAGCATTGTAAGTAAAGAAATAACTGTCATTTGCCAATCTATAACTAATAAGAAAAATATGGCCCCTACGAAAGTAAGAACAGAAGGAAAAATAGTAGGTAATTTATTAGATAAAAAATCATTAATTATAGATGTGTCATCAACCATCCTACTTATAAGTTGCCCAGTATCATTTTGATCGAAAAATGGCAATTTTAGTCTAATTATTTTATCAAAGAATACTGTTTTAATGGAATAATTTATTTTTTCACCTACTACACCCATAAAGTAATTCCCCAAACCCATTAAAATACCGTTAACTATAAATAATATTAATAAGTATATAATCATATCTTTATTAATTGTTTTTAAGGAAAAAGAATCTATAAATTTTCCAGCAAATAAAGGTATCATTAAACCACTAAGAGCGCCTAAAGTAGATATTAGTATTGATATGAATAACTGCATTTTAGGGATTTTAATCTTAGTAAATAGAAAATGTAGATAATTATTATACATATTGATACTCCTTTATCTTAAATCAGACGAAACTAGATTAGACATATTAAGAATTTTATTAGATTTACTTTTTATTAAAGATATACTTTTTGAAGGCTGCTTTTCAATATTATAATAATCATTCATTGCAGCTATAGCTGCTGAAACTTTTGCAGTAGCTAAGGAGTTTCCGGTTGTATATGTATAAACAGTTTCACTAGATGTACTTAATATCCAATCTTTAGTAATATATTTTTTGTTTAACCATTCCTTTCTTCCATATTTTTCAAGTAAGCTATAATCGCCAGCATAACTAAGTATATCTAAATTTAAATTACTTTTATTAGAGTAAGAAGAGATTTTATCAAAATAATTTGCGGCAGCAACTCCAAATACATTAGGTATCTGGCAAGGAAAATCATATATTTGAGATTTTTTTTGTATATCAGAAATGTCTTTTTTATTTACGATTTCTGAAGCTAAAATCTTTTGATCGTCAATATTTATACTGTCATTTCCTAATGAACCTACAACTACACATCCTTTTTGGTATGCATAAGTAATAGCTTTTTTAAAGGCAATAATTTCAGAATTATTATTATTCCACTCCCCTTTTTTTTTGTAATCACCATCTAGCAAATAACTTCCTAAACTTAAATTTATAACGTCTACTCCATCATTTGCAGCGTGAATAATTGCATCTATAATCCAAATATTATAACCTTCTCTTTCTCCAAAAACCCTATATATTTTTATACCAGTATTAGGAGCAATACTAGTTATTTCACCATTTGCACATATTTGACCAGCTACTTGCGTACCATGATCTAAATAGTCTTTCATATAAAGAGGATCCACTTTAAACTCACCATCTTGATTAGGAAATTGGTGAGGAACAAAGTTTCTGATAGATAAAATATTATCTACTAAATCCTGGTGATTAATATCAATCCCAGAGTCTATTATTCCAACACTATGGGAGTGGCTTCCTTTAGCTTTTCTATGAGATTCATAATTATTTGTTGTTCTAATGACATCCCATTGAATTTTTTTTGGATTAGTATATTCATCGACATAATTTTTAGAGGAAGATAGTGGTTGTATTTTCTTAAAAGATGTGGATATAACAGCTCCAGCTCTTTTTAAATAAATATTATAATTTCTTGGAATAATTCCAAAAATTTGAAATGTATATATTTCATTTATTTTACAAAGTATTCTTAATTTATTTCTTAAAGAAAATTGTATGCACTCTAAATAAGTTTTTTTATTATTACATGTTATTGTATATACACAATTTTTTATTTCTGTGTTATTTTTAGTAAGAATTAGCACATCCATCCTACCTTCTATTAAATTAATAATTTTTCAATTAAATCTTTATCTTTTGAAGTGGTTAGTAAATTAAACAATTGGCCAGATATACCCATGAAGAAGCTTATGTTTTCATTGGGGAATAAATACCCGGATGTCCATTCATAAGACAGTATATGTTGGTTATTTTTGTTGATATTCATAGTTTTCAAAATTAAAGAATTACCACTAGAACCATGACATACTGATTCTACTCCTATTGGAAAACCATTTAATAACTGAGATTTTAACGATACAATATTTAATAATTCGTTACTAATTCCATAATTCTGAATAATATTTCGTGAAAGAACAATTCCAGACAGGCCATTACACCAAGCATTGTTTTTGATCAAAGCTAATTCATTATTTTCTATACTTATCATTCTTTCTATTATATCACTTAATTTGTCATCATGAAATTCAGTTTGATATTTTGCTAATGCAAATATTATTCCGGATGTTCCATGTGCCAAACCAGCTTTCATTGAACCATTAGTTATATCGCTCTTCACTACGATTTCATTATTTTTTATAGAAATATTTTCTATAAGCTTTTTTGTTAAGAAAATAATATCTTTTTTTAAATATGAATGATTATCGTTACTTTTGTAAAAATCTAATAATAAGGAGATAATACCGCTCAAACCACCTAAATAATCTATAGTATAACTTTTATTATCTTCGATATAAGATATATAGTCTTTTAAAGTTTTTTGTAGTTCAATATTTATATCTATTTGAAAATTGAAAAAGTTATTTAATAGATATACATACTTAAAATAAGAAAATCGTCCATGATATATAGAGTAGTTATTCGATTTATCTAATTTCCACATTGTATATATTGAATCATATAAACCATTGAAAACCGAACTATAAAAATAGTTATTAGCAGTTTTTTGATATTGCAAGTATAGTAGGGATACCCCACTTAAACCAAAATATAAATTATAAGAAATAGGTGTTACAGCTGTTTTTCCTTCAATATTTAACTCTATGTTAAAAACAGTATCTTGAGTATCTAGATACTTCTCAATAAGTTCTATTTCATGTTGAATAGTAGTGTCCACTTCTCTTTTATTAGGACATTCATTATTTTTTGAATCATTCAGCTCTCTATATGCGTCAATAGACAATTTCAGTAAATAGAGTTGTCTGTTTAAATCTTCATTATGTAAATGAGAAAGTTTTTGTTCTAATTTTTCATAAGGTGTTTTTTTAAAAAATTCATTAATATATAAATTATCATCTACTGAAGTAAGTTTTTTTGATTTTAATCCTACTTTAAAGTAAGGAATATCAAAATTTTTAAGACTATTAATTTCATATTCTGCTATTTTCTTACTCTTTTTATAAAACGGAATACTATTATATAAAATATCTAATATTTCGTTATCACTTTCATTTTCCATTTGCTTGAAATATTCTATATAATTTGCATAAACAGTAGTAGGTCTTAATACAATTCTTGTCTCTAGATTTTCATATTTATTCAAAGTATTTAAAAAGTTATGAAAATTATTTTGAATAGTCTTGTAGCTATTTTTAAATCCCTCTAAGAAAATTTCTTTTTTTTCATAAATTTCTACTGGCTCTTTTTTAGCATTCAATGGGATATTAGGTGTACTTTTAGTATATATCTCGCTACTTTCAACAATAGAAATTTGATCATTATCTTTATTAAACATTGTAATATCATAAATGGGCATGCCTTTACGATTAGTAAATCCGCCAATATGATCCATAACCGAAGAATTATCAGAAACATCAAACAATAAGGTGTTTAAAACATTATCATTTGAAGGATAATGCTCTAAATTAGAGTTTGAAAAATCTATATCAGTTTGTAATAAAGTTTCTAAATCTATAAATACTGGATATTCTCCATTAGCAATTAGATTTTCAAAATGCATATCATTAGCATTTAAAATAAATAAAAGACACGCTTGTATTCCCAAAGAATAATAATAATTATTTATCATTACCTCATTTTTACAAGGTAAATGTTCAATAAAAGACTGCCAACTATAATTATCACGAAGTATTATTTTAGGTTCTCTATATTTAACATTTAAATTATCATTTATTACTTTTAAGCATGAAAAATATAATTTATCTTTTTTTAAGTTTTTAGGCTTGTAAATCCATTTAATATTTTCAAAATATACTATAGCTACTGTTTGCCCTCCATTGTGAGAATCTCCAAAATCAACTTTAATATTATCTATTAAGCCTTTATCTTCAACTAATAGTTTTCTATCATTATAAGCATTTTTGATAATAGTAAAAATAAATTTATGATATAAATTCATTTTATATAACATGTTTTCTTTTAAAGTATGATGGTCATTTAAATTGAACTCTTTCATATATTTATTTAAATATAAATTAGAATCACTCTCTTTAATAGAGTTTTTATATGTATCTTGAAAATTAACAACTAGATATCTTTTTATTACATTTTTAAAATATAAAAAGTTATTTTTTTTTATATTATTTATAAAATCGATGGTTATAAAATCGTTATAAGATGAATAGATGTTGTTTAAAAAGTATTCAAATATTTCGGAATTATCTTCATATATTTTTTTTATTAAGTAGTCCATTTTATCACCCAAAAACCCCCTATTAAAGGGGGGCATTTTTAATAATTATTTATTACATGGTTTTACAATTGAAGCACATTTCGATGTTGGTACTAATTTAGTAGCAACTCCGCATACAGCAGCACTTACAGGAACAACGGTTGGATGTGTACGTGCTTCAATACGATTTTCTGTAATCTTTTTCAAATCATCTTTAGTTATTTTAGTCATTTTACTCATCTCCTAAAAGTTATTTGTTACATGGTTTTACAATTGAGGCACACTTCGATGTCGGTACAATTGGTGTTACAACGGTTACGGTACTAAAACCGCCTCCTTTTCCTTTTCTTACCTCTGAAGTTCCCATAGTAATTTTGTTTAATTCATCTAAAGTAATTCTACTATTTTGTTTCAATAAAGTGCCTCCTAGCTATTGAGTTTTTTTGAAAAAACTTATAAAATATAAATGAAAATGTACACTACAATTTAAAATTTATCACAATTATAAAATTTTTTCAAAGTCTGGAGGAAAAAAATGAGTAATAAAGATTTAGAATTATTTAATACAGCCGGTGATTTAATACAAGAATTAAAAGATGGTGACCTAAATATCCATTTATATGGTGAATCGGAAATTAGAAAAAAATCTTTCTCTCAAAAAACAGGGAATGATGGGAAACATTGTACAATTACTTGGGAATGTTCTATATGTCCTACTAAAACTTGTTGGTGCTAATTTTTATTTAATAATCAAAAGACTAGGAAATTTAATTCCTAGTCTTTCATAATATTAGAGGTGGAAAAATGATGAATATTAATAGTTTAATCCCCAGAATATTCAAAGATTTAGGTTCTAATAATTTAGAGAAAGTAGCAAAAAAAATTTTTGATACTGAATTTGAAGATTTAAAGATGAAAATCAATCAAGAAATTAATAATAATAATAATAATAATAAGATTGATTTTGAAAAGTATGATTTCAACTTTTCTATAGATAATTTTGAAGACTTAATGCTTTTTATTGTTAAATCTTCAAAATTAGATTATTTAAAAGCATTACAAAAATTGTCTAACATTGATGAAAATAAAGCTAATAAGTTAAATTCGGATATTTTGTCTCAGATTTCTGAAAATTTAATGAGGATTTCATATAGAACAATAGTTTATGATTTAAATTTAAATAGAAGCCAAGGCCAATTGAAATCTTCTACAGAAGAGGAACAATTTAATGAATATATAAATAGACTTAGTCAAAAAAACTATAGATTAGAATTTATTAATAAATATTATAATCTTATACTTTTTTTGGAAGCTAATATTAGACAAATAGATAAATATATCAATAATTTTTTTGAATTATTGTTAAAAGATGAAAAAGAATTAATTGATAGTAATGAAGATTATTTACTAAATATTAGTTTAGGATTGGGTGATACTCACAATCAAGGTGAATCGGTAATCAAATGTATATATACACATAAATCATTCTATTTCAAACCGAGAAATGGTAAAATAGATCAACTTTATAATAAAATACTAGATTATATTAATAAATCCTTGAATTGTAACCTTAAAAAAACGGAAATAATAGTTAAAAAGAATTATTTTTGGGTTAATGAAGTAGATTATAAAGAGTGTAATGATATTACTCAAATTGAAAATTTTTACTATGAATTAGGCATGCATTTGTTCTTGCTATATGTATTAGGTGCTACTGATTTCCACTCAGAAAATCTCATAGCCTCGCAAGAGCACCCGATTTTAGTGGATTTAGAAAGCGTGATAGGAAACAAACTTAGTAAAAATTCTTTTAAAGATGCTACTTATTTTAATCACTATTTATTATCTTCATCTGTAAAAACTACGGGTATTCTTCCCTTTATTTTCGGTAATAATGAAGGAGCAGATTTTAGCGGGTTAGGTGGAAAAGAAGGACTTTCCTCTTTAAAAGTTCCAACTATAAAAAATGTACGATCTTCTAATATGAGAGTTGAATCAGATTATATTAAGTTATCTTCAAACCAAAATCATCCTAAAATTAATGAGGAGTTTGTTAACGAAAAAAACTATAAAGTTAATTTAATTAATGGATTTAAAGATTGCTATAATTTTATAGAATATAATAAAAATGAGTTTTATAGTTTAATTGAAAATAATATAAATGACGTTAATGTTAGATATATTAATAATGCAACAATGCAGTATGCACGTATACTCAATTTAAGTTTCCATCCTTTAATACTTCAGAGTATAACTCTGAGAAAGTTATTTATTGCTTATTATCTATATAACGATTTTGATAGGTTGTCTAAATATGAAATAAATAACTTAATAGATATGAATATTCCTTATTTCTATTACAATGGGATATCTAAAAATTTATTTAATGAAACTAAAGTAATTGAAAACTTTTTTTATTATCCATTAAAAGAAAGTGTTTCTTATAAAATTAGTAAATTGAATGAGAGCGATATGAAATGGCAAATTTCTATTATTTCAGATTCTTTAAGAGAAGATAATAGCTCATTCATACCTCATATGACGTTGCATTCAATTAAAAATTATAACAATGTTAAAAACTATACTACTAGTGAAAAAGAAGAAAAATTCAACTCTCTAATTTGTTCTATAGAAGAGATTATTTTAGAAGAGCAAATTGAAATAAATAATACATATAGTTGGATGACAAAGGAATTATATGGTACTCCTGGAACTAGAACTGTTGAAAGAGAAGTAATGGAAATAAATTTATATAAAGGTTTATGTGGTATGGCTTTATATTATTGGGCTCTTTATCAACATACACAAGACAAAAAATATCTTTTAAAAGTTGAGAATTTAATATTACAAATTGAGGAAGAAATTCAATACTATACAGACTATCCAATTGGAGCCTATGACGGCATATATTCTTATATATATTTATGCGCAGTTGTGTATAAAAAGACTAAAAAGGAAAAATATATACATACTGCAATTAAATATATAAATTTATCCAAAGGGAAAATTTCAGTCGAAAATGATACTGACTTTATCAGCGGTCTTTCTGGAGTACTAGTAATTTTGATTAATTTATATCATATAGTAAATAACTTAGATTACAAAAATACTATTGAAGAAGCTATTGAGTTATCAGTAAACACTTTACTCAATAAAATGCATAAAACCAATAATAATTTAATTAATTGGCAAGACAGTGAAGATGATGTAACTGTTGGCTTTGCTCATGGAGTATCTGGTATAACCTATGCCTTGAGTTTATATATCAATAATTTTAAATATGATAAAAATATTGAAAATATTATTTCTCTAGCTAATCAATATGAAGAGACTTATCGCATTGAACATTATTGGCCTCATCCGTATAGTCAAGAGGCAAGACCTCCTTATGCATGGTGTCATGGGTCTCCAGGTATTATGTTAAATAGAGAAAAGAGTAATTATACAAGTAATGATAGAAAAAAAATCATTGAAAAAATATTTGAAGAAGGTTTTTCTAGAACCCATTGCTTGTGTCATGGAGACTTAGGTAATGCGATGATATTAAAAGATATATTACCAACAAGTGAAAAAATGGGGAATATAATATTTGATATACTTAAAAATTTTAATGCTAAAGATCTAAAATGTGGAGTAGGAGAAGATATTCAAAGTATAGATTTATTAACAGGTTTGTCTGGTATTTCCTATGGATTGATATATTTAATGAATGATGATATTCCTAATGTTTTAAGATTAGAAATATAGAAGAAGGTGGTATTTGCTATGTTGAAGATTGACAGTCTATCAGTTAATTTGAAAAATAATAATATTCTTAAAGACATAAATTATAAATTTATAGAAAATACCGTTTATGGACTTTTAGGACCAAATGGTGCCGGAAAAACAACATTATTTAAATCTATCTTAGAAGTAATTGATTATTCTGGAAAGATAGAGTTCCAAAAAAATAAAAACATTGGTCACTTAATTGATTACCCTGCTTTTTATGCCAATCTAACATGTGAAGAAAATTTAATATTACATGCTAGGTATCTTGGTATTAATACATTACATATAGATAAATTATTATCAATAGTAAATTTAAATAGTGCAAGAAATAAAAAATTTAAAAATTTATCAATGGGAATGAAACAAAGATTAGGTATAGCTAAAACATTAATTGGTAATTCTAACTTAATATTATTAGATGAACCTTCAAACGGTTTAGATCCTATGGGAATAAAAGATATAAGAGATATAATAATTAGTGAAATTAAAAACGAAAAAAGGGTTACTATAGTTTCTAGTCATATTTTAAGAGAATTATCAGAGTTTACTGATGTTTTTATTTTTATTCAAAATGGAAAGCTGATAGCTCATTTGAGAAATAATAAAAGACATTATAGTCTTGTGGAAATAAATGATAGGACAAATAATTTGGATTTTAAAATTAATAATGAATATTCAATTATAAAAAGTAGTGGCCGTTTTTATATTTTAGGAGATTATAATGAGCTAGTTAAATATTACAATAATGCTAAAAAAATGACTTTAGAAGAAGTATATTTAAAAATTATGAGTATGAAGGTAGAGGAGGCTTATTTAAAATGATAACTTTTATAAAAAATGAAATTATTAAAATTAGAAGTGAAAGATTTATAATAATTGTTTTTTTATTAAGTTTACTACCTTTTATTATGAATATTGCTAATTTTTTTATTAATAATAAAGATTTATCGTTAATTGATGGTTTTTATTTTAGATTTTATAATCAATATTTCATGATAACGCCTATAGCTATAGGTATTATTGGATCATCTATATTCTATATAGAATTTAAAAACCATACTTTATTAAACTGGCTTTCTTATTCCAAAAATAAGTATAAATTGTTTTTTTCAAAATTTTTAGTATCTTTTTTATATTGTACTTTTCTCTATTTATTAAATTTAATTTTATTATTATTATTCTATTTTATTTTTGACGGTTTGTCTGAATCTTTAGTAATGATTATTATTAGTTTTACAGTCCTTAACTTACTCTTAACAACTTTCCTAATACCTCTATCTATTACTCTAGTTACTATATTCAATAATTATATTGTCTCATTAGTTATAACTATAGGTATTACGATGGTATCTCTGATTCTTATACCAGCACCATTTTCTAATTTGATACCTACCACTTTGAGTTATAGAGTTGGTTTAGATATTATAGATTCATCTATGGGATTTGAAAGTTCAAATGATATAATAGTAGGTATAATGTTACTTATTATAATATCAATAATATTTATTTTTACAGGAGTACGTAATTTAAAGATTAGGTAATTTGGTTGCATATAAAAATTTAATTAAATAATTAATTTAAGTATGTGCTTCTGCGAATTCAGATTTGAGAGATTTCATGAGATATCCTTGCATGACTTTAAAACGTTTAAGTACATGAAGTATTTCATTATCTTCTAATAAGAAATACGTATCAATATAATTGTTAGAAAATGCTTTAGTATTTAATAATATAGATTTACTAATTTTAGCTACAGAAAAGTTACATAAATAGCTTGAATACTTTGAGGTGATTCTTCTAGTAGTTGAAACTTTAAAGCTTCATTATTAAAATTTAAACTGTAGTGATTTCAGATTTCTAGAAAACCAATAAGTTTTAGCATTAGAAAGTAATAAAAAGATTCAAAAACTAAAAAGCCAATTATAAGAAGAAAGACAGCTTAATTATTCTTTTGATTCAGCGACAGAATGATAGACAGAATATTAATTATCAAGAAGTAAATTTTACTGAAGAACCTCAAAATATCAATCAACAACAAAAGTAAATCATAAGAATATAGCTGAAGAGAAAAAGGATGACAGTACAAGTGAGGATGAATTAACAAAAGAGGATAAGTTCGTTGAAGAAACGAAGAGTAGTACTGATGATAATAAGAAAATAGAACCACCTAAAAAGGGATTTTGGAGTCGTTTATTTGGTAACTAATTGTATAATAAAAAACATGGCAAGTTAATGAAGTCACTGAACCCTTAAAATGGAAATTTAATAAAAAAACTATGTTCTAGGCTGCTAATTCTCTGTATCTTACAGGATATAAGTAGCCTAGTTTTTGTTGAAGTCAATTATTATTATATGAATTAATTTCGCACATTGCTAATAATTATAGTTTCTATATTATGATTAGTATAGAAAAATTTAATAAATTTATGAAAAACGTACGTTACTTCTCACTTTATATTTATATAAGTTTTTAGCAGATTGGTAACAAATTCTATAGATAATCTAATTATTATGTTGATTTCAGTACTGAAAAATAGTATTCCAATAACGAATTTTAATGAGTAGAAGAATATAGAGAAAGAACATATTTACGCTATCTTTTCTTGAAAAGTTCCTAATAGATTAATTATCAATTGTTTTGAAACGCTGTGAGAAGCTCTCATTTGCATCAAAATAAAGTTTATTAAACCAAATCATTATTGTGTTTGATTTTATAAAAAGTTTGCCTTTTTATATTCATTTCTTTTGCAATTTTACTAATTGCTTGATCTTCTTCTAACATTTCTACAACTCGATGATAAATAATACATTTTTGAGGATCTTTCGCATTAGTTGAATATAATAAAGGGCGTCCTTTATACACATCTTTTCCTTTCGCAACTTTAATACCTTGTGCTTAGCGACGTTTACTTTCATTTCGTTCTTGTTCTGAAACCATTGCTAATATTTGAATGATTAGATCTTTCATAAATTTATCTAATGATGGATTACCAATCACTTCATCGTAATTACGACCTAAACAATCAATTAATTCTACTCCTTCCATTCTCACAAAATTAAGTGCTTCTTGAAGTAATGATCTATTTTCGATAAATTTCCCAGACTATTTTTCTATAAATATTTTTTAATACCAAACGTTTTTAAATTTTTGAGTTGTCTTTTTAAATTTTGATCGACAGAAGATACTCTCGCATAGCCAAAAATCATTGCTTTCCACCTCATAATTAATATACAATCCTTTTTATCAATATAGTTTCATTATACGTAAATTAAAAGTACTTGAAAGTTTTCCGTTAATCCAAAAAAGTAAAGTGTAAAATAAATAAATTTTTTAACTTAAAATATGTTATTATTTTTATATGTATACATTCAATAATTTAAAAGGTGGAAACACATGGTTAAACGTATTGATTTTCATATTCATACCGTATCTAGTAATAAAGATTATGATTTTACATATTCTTCTGATTGGATTAAAAGATATGTTGAAGAAGCTGAATTAGATGCTATAGCAATTACTAATCATGACTTATTTGATTTAGAAAATTTTAAAAAAGTAAAAGAAGATCTACCCGATATTACAGTTTTTCCTGGCATTGAATTAAGCTTAGAAGAAGGACATGTAAATATTATATTTTCAGAAGAGGACATTGAAAACCTTGTTAACTTCTCTAACTGGTTATCTAAAAATGAATTAGAAATAAGAGACACGATAAGTACCGAAGATTTTTGTAATAACATGGTAAATTGGGAGAATGGCATATATATTTTTGAAATGGGAAAAAGTAATTCATTGTCAGTACCTGAAAAATTATTAAATTCTTCTATTACAATAGCTGGTGGGGTAGCAAATCAATTAAAATTCCAGTCTATTTACAATCAAGAAAATATGTTAATACCTCTTTTGTTTAGTGATGCACATGCTGCAGATGATGACCCCGAGCCCAAAAGAAAAAACATTCATTTATTAAAAATGAAAAATACTTTTTTACAAATTGATAATTGTACATTTTCTGAAATCAAAAATTGTATAAAGAATAAAAAAGCGATCCATATTAACGAAAAAAATTTAAGAGATGTTATAGAAATTAATAATCATATGGTTTCCACAGGTATGAATTTAATAGTTGGTAAAAGGGGAACTGGAAAAACAGAATTTTTAAAAAATATAAAAAAGCAATATGATGATGATGAATACTATGAAATTGCTCAATTCGAAACAGCTAGAGCAGACGAGTATATAGAAAAACAAAGAAAAGAACAAGGACAATTTGCATTTGATATTTGGAAAAGAAAATATGAATCTCAATTTCGGACAATAATAGAGTATTTAAACAGAGATGAAAATGAATTTGATGGCGTGGTTGAAAAGTATTTAGAAAGTGTTAAAAATTTTGCTAAAGATAATAATTTAAGTAATTCAAAAGAAAAATATCTACTACATAAAGAATCAAAGTTTGATAAAATACCTACTGCTAATTTAGAAAAATATTTAACAGATTTAAAAAGTCTTATTCAAAGTAATGAATTTTGGTCCTTATTGAAAAATCCAAATGAAAAGAAACAAGTATTTATCGAAACATATAATGAACTCAGAATCTTATATATTGAAAAGCAACAAGAAAATAAAATTAAAGAAAGAGTTAATGAAATACTAGAATCTGTTAAAAAATTAGTCCAATCAAGAACAGGAGTTACAACAGTATTAGATTGTGAATTCTCTGAAATAATTCAAAAGCAGCAGATGGAAAAACAAATAAATACTTTTATGAAAAACATAATTTGTGAACAAGAGCTTAAAAGAGAAAACGTTTATGGGTATCAAATCATTGTTAAAATATCTCCTTTCGAGAACGCTTCACAATTTCAAAGTGTCGCATCCACCAGAGAAGCTGTGAATGATGAAATTATAAAACCATATCTACAAAGTGATTACATCACTTTTTTAAATAACTTAAAAAAGAAAAAATTTTATAAAACATCTGATTTAGCAAATTATTTTATAAATTTAACTGTTGAATTATTAGATTCAGATGGAACCCCTGCTTCTGGAGGCCAAGCAGTTGGTTTTGCATTAATGATGAGACTCGAAGAATCTAAAAATAAACCTATCATTCTTATTGATGAACCTGAAGCTTCGCTTGACAACGCCTATATTCGTGACGAATTAATACCGGCATTAAACAATTTATCCAGAGAGAGTACTGTTTTTGTAGTTACTCATAATTCTACATTAGGAGCGTTAATCAATCCTGATTACCTAATAGTAACAACTAAAGATCAAAACAATAATTATAAAGTACTCACTGGAGAATTTTCTTCAAACTCTATATCCAATAATTTAGGCGTTTCAGAGTCTAGTTATAATAAGTTTGTAGAAGCTATGGAATCAGGAATTGAAACTTACAGAAAAAAAGGAGAAACTTATGAAAATCTTAGAAATAAATAATGGAAAATCCCAATTTATCGTTGAACAAAATAAAATATCTCCTTCTGACCTTTCTAGAGATAATTTATTAGTTATTATGAATGAAATGTATACTACTTCAGAGAATATAGAAATCCCAAATGATGAAGCATTAGCTACTCTTCATAACCCTGTTGAAAGAGAAATTGTCGAACAAATAATCCATAAAATTACTGATTTTAAAGATAATATTACTAATATTAAACAAGAAGTTGAAGTGAATTTTCCAGATATTAATAATCAATATAATTGATATATATTTAAACAGTAGTATTTTTGCATTCCTCTACTAATCAGTGTTATTATTTAAATAACGAAAATAAGTATTCACTTATACACCAATCCCCCCACTATTGCGAGTAGTG
>ERZ1029870.41-NODE-41-length-17553-cov-9.349240_pt1 | contig 17553 bp, 15 predicted proteins | sample MGYA00519236_ERZ1029870 | MGnify/ENA primary metagenome ERZ1029870 (study PRJEB33666, sample SAMEA4610924) | skin metagenome | biome: Human-associated habitat; feature: Malodor aspect; material: skin | place: Philippines | collected 2015-08 ... | reverse complement strand
AAGGTAAATATAAAGATGCCTATTTTATGTCATTATTGAAATCTGAATATATTTTATAGCATAAAAAATCACTCATATATTCACTTATGTAGGTTCAAATCTAAATTACTTCTAATAAAATTAAAGTGGGCTTCACTCGAATCTCCGTAAGAGGAATAAATAAAGTTAAAAGAGAATTTGGGTTTGTATGAATGGCATTCAATATAAGAAATGTAGCAACTCAATCAGCTGAAAATAATCAAAAAATTTATAAAAAAGACAATTTCTATACTATTTCAATAGAAATTGCCTTTTTTATTTATTCAGAAACTTTATATCCCAGACTCTCTTTCATAATATTACCTCTACTTAACACTTTACATAATAGGAGTTTATCAGTATTAAACGAACATCTTTTGAAGTAATCCTTTTTTACGTTGTTTTAATAATTCAATCTTTTCAGATTGCTTTTCTATGTGCTTATCTATTTTATTAAAAAAGTTATCAATTTTACTTTGTTCTTCTATATAAGGTACTTTTATATTTAGTTTCATCATTTCCTTCTTAGATATATTAAATCTTGTTGAACCTTGAGCTAAAATAGTTATAGTTTTTCTCATTTCTTCACTTCTTAAATATCTTGCTAAATATATTGGTTTTATATAATTAGCAACAACTCTAAAACAAAAACTATTTAAGTAAACATTATCTTGATTAAATAACCAAATTGAGCTCATACCGACTTCATTAGGAACTTCAGATGAAGTTGTAAAAAGAATATCACCATATTGAACTTTATTTTGATTTTTATTAGTTTCAATTTTTACTCTTTCTACCATATCTGACTTAGCTATAGTGTTTTTAAAAACATTCATATAAGTAATAAATAATCCATCTTCATAGCCAAAATCATCTTTATTTTTACCCGATAATCCCGTAAAAGTCTCCCCCAATTCACTAAGATTTTTTAATTGCCATTCAGGATAATCATTTCCATTTTCATCTTTAAATCTTAATTCCTGTGCAAAAATCTTTTGCATATATCCCTTTTTCTGTTCTTCTAACTTCTCTAATTTTTGTTCTTCTAATTCAATTTGGCGATCAAGTTTGCTGAAAAGTTCACCGATTTTTTGTTGTTCAGTCAACATTGGTGTAAACAAATTTATAGAAAAGAAGTCGTTTACTGGAATATTTAATAAATCATGATTTCTGGCTCCTTCTACAGCTATTTGAGAAGTTTCTTTATACCATTAAATTTTTTCCTTCAATATTTAATTGTTTTGCCTCTGAAGGTTATAGTTTGATAGAAAGACTTTAAATAAACATTTAAATTCACAATTATCCCGTCCTTGTATACCTCAGTATCTATAAATTATTATATTAAAATACCAGCACAGAGTAAGAAGGATAATCTAATCAAAATGTGCTGGTAAAAATATTATTGTTACTTTATAAATAAAATATTTTTAATAAATATTTTTTAAACTCGTTTCTTTCACAAAATCTATTCCTGTATCAATTGCATCAAAGTGTTTTTCACCACATTTTATTTTTGCTAGTTCAGTTGGTCTCAAATCTTCACTTGCTATGCTTCCCTTAGTTTCTACAATAAAGTACAGCTTTTCCTTACCGAATTTCTCTAAAAGTACAGCCCAGTCAGGATTGTATGGTCCTAGTGGCGTTTTCACTTTAAACCAAGACGGTAATTTTATATAGAACTTAACGTTCTCATCCCTCTCACATTCAATTGCAAACTCTTTTTCGACTTTGGAATCATAGATAATATGATCATATAGAGAACGATTGTCGTTTACTTTTAAAGCATTTGTTGTATAACTTGAAAGTTCATCAGTTAGGAATAAACTTTGTTCATATTCTTCATTGTTTCTCTCATATTTAACACCATCTACAATTGCATTCTTCTTTGCCGAATTAATAATTCTAGCGGTTTCCATCATATACATTTGTGGATTACGTCTAAAATCTCTTAAAGTTTTACTATTAGATAGTATTCTAATTAATGTTTTCCTAGTAAGTTTTGTCTCATTCTGTAAATAACTAATAATATCAGGAGATTCTGTGTATTCTTCCTCAGATGCTTCAAATCCTGTAGATGTTTCATTAATTGTTCTTACACCTGATTGATCAGTTACAATATTTACTTTTTGATATTCTAATTTTGCAATTTTTACTGACAATTCTTCTCTTAATTTTGCTGAAGCGGTGTGAATAAATGCATCACTATCAAATGAAATAACATACTTAGTTTTGTATTTTATTTTATCCCAAATTTCTAAGAAAGGACCTGACAGTAATTCTTTACGTACTTTAATACTTACTCGTTCATCTTTATTTTTTATATCTACTTTATTAGTATCAAATATATTTTTCACAAAATCTGTGATTGAATCTTTCATTTTTTCATTGATATTTAAAATCTCTTCAGGTAATTCAAGTTCATCTTTCTCAATTGCTTCAGCTAATTTTAAACTTCCTTTTCCCTTACTATCAATATATTTATTTTCTTTCATGAATTTAATAAGAATCTTCGATTTAGCAGTTCCAAGCGGAATCTTTTCTCCTAAATCATTTGTTCCAATTACAATTGAACTAAAACTATTTTCTTCAAATATTCCAAATTTCATTCCTTCTTCTTCGTATTCTCTCTGCAAACCATTAGCAAAGTCTTCATAACTTTCATTAGCCATAACAGTTAATGTATTCGTTTCAAAACCAGGCACACGTTGCCCCTCTTGATTAACAGCAATACGTAAACCACGTCCAATTTTTTGACGTTTTGTAATGGTATCTTTTGTTTCTATTAAAGTACAAATTTGAAAGACGTTTGGATTGTCCCATCCTTCTTTTAGCGCAGAATGAGAGAAAATAAAGCGTATTTTATTTGCCTTATCAGTTTTTCCCTTTTCTGCGTTATACATTGTTAAAAGTTGTTCTTTATCTTTCATGATGATTTTATATGTACTCTCATCTGCTACAGTATTACCTTTTGTATTTTTAGGAATACCTTTGCCATCTACAGAAAAATATCCATCATGTACTTCTTCAGCCGGTATGTGTCTATCGATTAGTGATTTATACTTCTCTTTTTTGATTAACTTATTGTATTCAGCTTCAAATATTTGTGCATATTCTTCTTTGACCATGTTTTTATTCCCATCATATGATCGATACTTTTCAACCTTATCAATAAAGAATAAACTCAATACTTTGATACCTTGTGAATTTAATTTTAATTCTTTATCTAAATGCTCTTCTATCGTTTTACGAATTTGACCTCTTTTTATTTGTCTATCGTTTTCGTTTGATTGACTTAAACGTATGATTGACGGCTCTCCTGAAAATTCAATATACTCATTACCAGGCTCAGCAGAAATTTCTTGTACAAAACCTACTTTTTCATATGTGGAAATCCGCTTAGATTTAAGATATAAATCATCACCTTGCTTTAGTTTTATTTCTTTTTTGTCGATATTTCCTTTAGAACTAACATACATTTCAACAGATGCTGTTATAGTTGTTTTATTTGATTTAATATTTAATAATTTAATATATGCTTCATTACCATCTACATCGTTTTTTATACCAGCAACTTCTATTTGTTTTACTAATTCGTGTTGGTATGCTTCTACAGGTCCCAATCGATATAGCAAAGGATATTCAGTATTTTTGTGCGTTGCAGAATATCTAAATGATACAGATGGATTTAATGCTTCAATTGCTTTCTTAGCATTTTCAGTGTTATCTACACTTTGAGGCTCATCAATGATAATAATAGGATTTGTTTCTGCAATTAGATCTATCGGTCTAATACCATTTAATTTATCCATATCATCACGATAAATGATATTCATATTATCGTTATTTTTCTTTCCTTTAGAAAAGGCTTGAATATTAATAACCATAATCTCAATGTTATTGCTCTCAGCAAAGTTACGTACTTCATCAAGCTTTGAACTGTTATACATAAATGAGTTATAAATCACACTATTCATTTGTGCCTTAAAGTAATCTTTAGTCACTTCAATCGTTTTCATAACACCTTCTTTGATTGCAACTGAAGGTACTACAATCACAAACTTAGTAAATCCATATGATTTGTTTAACTCAAGAATCGATTTTAAATACACAAATGTTTTACCCGTGCCAGTTTCCATCTCTATATTGAATTGTGGAAATGGTAAAGGTATTGAGTCAGAAATTGGAATACCATTATCTATTTGAATTTGATTTACATTCTTTAACATTTTTTCGTAGTTCTTAATTACCTTATTCCCTACACCATGCTCACCAAAAAAACTTCCTTGGTTTCTCTTATCTGAAATAGTAAATAAAGATTGATTGATTTCATGACCTTCAAAAACACGTAACACTGAATTAATTGCATCTTGCTGATAATTCAGTTCATCAAATTGAATCTTCATTTAAACACCTCTTATATCGTTAATATATTCTCTTCTGGATACCCACTATCCTTTAATAATTCGATTACATTCAATTTATCTGCATCACTCTTAAATCCAGCATCCTTCAATACTACTGAGCTCGTATCAGTACCATACTCATTTCGTTTATCAATAATTCCTTGAGCAACTGATACATCAATATCATCTGCTAAACAAACGAATAAATTTCCATATGCAACATCATAGATATTTCTCCCAGCATGTTCAAACTGATTCACTTTATACGTTAAATCTAAACCATTTTTCAACATAATTTCATATACAACATCGAGTTCACTTCTACCTTCTACAAATACATCTTCGTAAGCAAATAAGTTATCCTCTAAATCGTCAAAATCTGAATTCCATTCCCGAATATTTGATTTATCTAATTTGAAAACTTTGTACCCTATATCTAATTTTTTATCAGAGCCATATTCATATAATTTTTCTCCATTTAAATCTATTCGCAGCATTCCTAATTCACTTAAATTTGCAGGCTTATTATAATTTTTTAAAAAATCTATACTTTCTTGTATTTGTTTCTTTGCTTTAGAATCCCTTGTGTTTTCTAAAGAACTATATAAATTTTCTGGCAATTGAATCATAATAAATTTATTATTTGTTAGAAACTCTTGATTTTGCTTCATTACTGCATGAGCAGTAGATGCTGATCCTGAAAAACAATCAAGTATAATATTTTCATCATCATTATTCGTAATTGAATTTAATAGTCTTACTAATAATTTCAAAGGTTTCTTTCCATTTTTATATGGAACTATACCTTCATTGTCTAATCCGGTCGTTTTTATGTCCATCCAAAAATCACCTGGATGTACAGTTAAATTATCTTCAGCAAATATCATTTGAAGTCTTGGTTTTTTTGATTGTTCATTATAATTGCCTTTAACAAAATATAATTCTCCTGATAAACTTTTTACAAAAAATAACTGCTTATCTGTTTTAATTTTTTTTATTTTTGCTAGTTTTAATACAGAATCAGAAGCAACTGATCGACAAATCCGATAAGAATTCTTACGTTTCCATTCCATAATTTTTTCTTGTTTATCTATAGCTAGTTCTTTCAACTTTTTACTAACAGACTTTAGTTCTACATTTCCGATTAATTTATCTAAAAATTCAATATCCTTTTCTGTAATTAATTCTTGTCTCTTTATTTTATCAATAATTTTTTTATCATTTTCATCAAAGTTTTCTAAATAGATATTATATTCGTCATCCCATTCTTCTTTATCTATTAAGTCAAAATATAATTTATTCAATCCATCTTTCTTAGCTATGACAATATATTCTTTCAACTTAGGAATTGTCCCTAATTTATTAACAGATGTCATTTTCAGTCCACTAGACTCACTCATTTTTACTGCTATAACTTTAACATTTTTTTCTCCAAAAGTTTCTTTAGTTATTTTTACTAAATTTTCTATTTCATTATCATCAATACTTATCATTAGAGCACCATCGTTTGTTAATAAGTTCCTACTTAGTTTAATTCTTGGATACATCATATTTAACCAATTTGAATGATACTTCCCACTTTTATCAACATTAGCAGTAATAAAATTACCGTTTTCATCAATTTGACCTGTTACCTCTAAATAATTTTCCAATGAATCTTCAAATGAATCTTTATAAACAAAATCATTCCCTGTATTATATGGGGGATCCATATAAATCATTTTTATTTTATTATTATACGATTTTTGTAGTAATTTAAGTACTTCTAAATTATCACCTTCGATATACAAGTTCTCTGTCGTATCAAAGTTTTTGCTTTTATCTTTATCTGGTCTTAATGTTCCTTTAGATGGTTTTTGCGCACCTAGAATCGCATTCTTCTTGCCATACCAATTAAATGAGTAACGCTCCTTTTCTCCTTCTACTTCTTCACCTAAAACAGTTTTTAATTTCTCAAAATCAATTTTGTCTCCATCTGTTAATATTTCTGGAAACAATTGTTTTAGTTTATCGATATTATCTTTTGTAATATCTAAAGATTCACCATCCATTTTCACTTATTCTTCACCTCAAATAGATAATATATTTTCTTCTGGATAACCACTATCTTTCAATAACTCGATTACATTTAATTTGTCTGCATCACTCTTAAACCCAGCATCTTTAAATACTACTGAGCTCGTATCAGTACCATACTCATTTCGTTTATCAATAATTCCTTGAGCAACTGATACATCAATATCATCTGCTAAACAAACGAATAAATTTCCATATGCAACATCATAGATATTTCTCCCAGCATGTTCAAACTGATTCACTTTATACGTTAAATCTAAACCATTTTTCAACATAATTTCATATACAACATCGAGTTCACTTCTACCTTCTACAAATACATCTTCATAAGTAAATAAGTTATCCTCTAAATCTTCAAAATCTGAATTCCATTCACGAATATTTGATTTATCTAGCTTCAGTACCTTAAAACCAATATCCAATTGCTCAGGATCTACAATATTATCAACCAACATCCCAGTTTTATTATTTTTCTCAATCAACTCCTGCTTAACTAACTCACCCGCACGACGAATTCTCTCTTCACCGATATCACAAATCGTTCTATAACCATCTTTATATGCCTCACTTTTCTCGTCTAACATTTCAGGAAGCTGAACCATAATAAACTTTCTGTTATCACCATCTTCTGCATTTAATTGCACCGTTGCGTGTGCAGTTGTGGCTGAACCAGAAAAGAAATCAATAATTATATCATTATCTTTAGTATTTAAAGCTAAAATATCTTTTACATAATATAATGATTTGGGAAAATCGAAAAATTTGCCTCCTAGTACTTTTTCAACAACTTTAGACCCTTGATTTATAAAATTATATTTTTTGGAATCCCAATGTGTTTTAATTAATTGACCTTTAGTTATACGATATTTTTCATATATCTGTATATCACCTTTTATATCTTCTGATGCTAATAATTCTCCTTCATCAATAAGTTTTTGAGTAGTATCTTTCTTAGTTTTCCATGTTCTCTCGTGGGAAGTAATAGGATAAATTTTTATTGCATTTGGTAATTCATGGGTTGAAATTTCATTTGTAGTTTTATTTACATAAATAGGATAGAAAAAATGCGGCTTATTTTCACGCTTATTCGCATCTCCCCCCCCTGTACGTATATAGTTGTTTAATTTGTATTCACTAACTTCATCTTTTAAATTGTATTTTTTCCTAATTTCTTCATCTAAGATTACAGCTTCAAAATTGCATTTTTCAATATTTTTAGAATAAAAAAGCGCATACTCTGTAGATGTAGCAAAAAATTTCTCTTGATTCCTTCCTTCAGGTTTGGATACTACTGTAACATAGCCAAGTCTATTTCTACTTCCAAATATTTCATCCAAAATTTTTATTAAATTTCCTAATTCATAATGATCAATTGCTACACATATAACACCATCATCTTTTAATAAGTTTTTTGATATTTTAAGGCGTGGATACATTAGATTAAGCCAATTTGTATGAAAATTACCTTCACTTTCAGTATTAGATGATAACAATATATCGTTATCATCGATTTGTTTAGTAAATTTTTTATAGTATTCTATTGAATCAGAGAAATTATTTTTATATATTATATCTCTACCAGTATTATAAGGTGGATCAATATATATCATTTTTATTTTGTTACTATACGACTTTTGAAGTAACTTCAACACTTCTAAATTATCACCTTCGATATACAAATTTTCTGTCGTATCAAAGTTTTTGCTTTTCTCTTTATCTGGTCTTAATGTTCCTTTAGATGGCTTTTGTGCTCCTAAAATCGCTTCTTTCTTACCATGCCAATTGAATGAATATCGTTCCTTCTCTCCATTTACTTCTTGTCCTAATATTGTTTTTAACTTATCAAAGTCTATTTGCTCTCCATCTGTTAATATTTCAGGAAACAATTCTTTTAACTTCTTAATATTCTCATTCGTTAAATCTGGTGAACTACTGGGCACTTTGTTCATTACGATTCCTCCTTAGTTAAGTACTTTGCTCTTTCTTCTTTAAGTTTATTAGCTTTAAGTTGATACTCAATCCTTCTATTCAATTGTGGTTCTTTCTTAGCCTTATTAACCAGCTTCTGAATTTCTTTATCAAGCTTCATCACTAATTCTAACAATTCAACTTTGTTATCTTCAATTGAAGCATCATATTTCTCTTTTGATTCAGCTGCAACAAATTTAGCCATCATATCTAAATAAAATGTCCTAAAGCTCGTTTTATCTAAAGCATCCAAGTTTGCTGAACTTAAGTATGTATTTAAGTTTTCAGTTTCTGTTGTTTCAAGTATATTCGTAACTCTTAAATAACCTTTGTCTGTTTTTTCGTGTTCCGACATTATTATTTTATATCGATCTTCGCAGTTAAATATAATAATTAATGGATAAGGCATTACTGAAGCTAATGTTTTATAAATATCTTTAACTTTATTGAACTGATTTACCTTTATTTGAAAGAGAATTATTTCTTCATACTTTTCTTTTTTGCTTTCATATTTAAGTATATTTGTATTACGTTCAGAAATTGTCGCTAGAATTCTTATACCTCTAGCAACTATCCTTTCCTGGAATAATTTGCGTTGAGGTAAGGTAAGCTGTTTCACCAACTGATTGAAAGGAAACGTTCTTAAAGTCCATGATTCTTTAGGTAAGTTTAGTGTTGTTAAAATTTCTTCTTCTTTCATTATTAATCTCCTTTAATAATTAAAAATGAAATTAATTCAATATCATTAAAATCTAAGTTTAAGGATTGTTGAATATCTGTTCCACCTGGTGTAAAGAAACTATCAAATACAGATTCTTCTTGTTTATTCCTTACAACATTAATTGATTTCTTTAGTAAGTCAGTATAGATTGTCATATCTTCACCGTTATCAGTCTCTTTGTTAAATTGATCTACCAGCTCAGCAAAAGGTTCATCTTGTCCTAAAGCTAATCTTCTATAGAAATCTAATATCGTCTTAGCGTTCGTATAGTGTAATAAAGAGTCTCCGTTATCTTTTAAGTAAAGTAGTATATATGGCTCAAGGCTATTGTTAGACATATCGATTGGTGTATTTTGTTTAAAACAGAAGATAACTCCTGGTTCTGCTTCTTTTAATACATTATTCGATACAATAGAATACATACCTTTTGGCGCTTTCTCTAAATCTTTCTTATGTTCCTTAATCGCATGTGATAAATCACTCTTAAAGTCAGTATACGTTAAATCTGTAATTGAAATTGCACCCGATACGTCTTCTAAGTTTATTCCTTCATCTTGCAATGCCTTCAACTGGTTACGACGATATTCAATATCATTCATTTCTTTCCCAGAAACGTCGAATACATCTTCTTCACCAGTAGCTGACGTATTAAGTAACTTCATACGCCCTTTAACTCTTTCTTCGAGGTTAATGTATTCATCTAGTTCCATATTTGGCCAGAAGTTTACTAGTTGAATATCCTTGTTTCTTGAACCGATCCTGTCAATACGACCAAATCTCTGAATAACTCTAACTGGGTTCCAGTGAATATCATAGTTGATTAAGTAATCGCAATCCTGTAAGTTTTGCCCTTCTGATATACAGTCTGTTGCAAATAAAATATCAATTTCTTCAGTAGCTTCCGGATTGGTAAGCGCTCTGTCCTTTGATATTGGAGAGAAGTTTGTAAGTACATCAACTAAATCTTTAGCTTTTACACCCTTCAGAGTAGTTTTGTTATCTCCAGAACCCATCACCATTGCTGAATGTATATTGTTTTCTAATAATTTCTCATTTAGGTTGTTGTATAGATATTGAATCGTATCTGCAAATGCTGAGAAGATAATAATCTTCTTATTACCATCATTGATAGGATTTTCGATCTTCTTCTTAATATGCTCACTTAATACTTTTAACTTTTCATCTCTACTAACATCGATATTCTTTGTCTCATTATACAAATCCGTTAATAGCGTTAAATCTCGTTTTAGATCACCTAACCACTTGATATGATCAATATCTTCGACTTTAATACGGACTTTATCGCTTCCTACTGTAATTACCTCTAATTCATCATCTTCAATTTCTGATGTTTCACTATAATCATTACTAAAGTTCTTATTATGGGAAGCTTCTAGAATATTGATTGTCTCATTCATCTTGTAAATGATGTTCTCAATCGTTTTATTAAATGAATATATCGAGCTCTCTAGCCTTTTAAATATATTCACTTTCATTAAACTAGCGACGGCAAATTCACGATCTGTTTGTTTAAATTTACCTGACCCTTCTTTTACCGTTGTATCATATAAATCTTCATAATATTTTCTTTTATTTGGCAATACATACTTCATCGGTTGATAAATACTGAATTCCATACTGGACATAAGCTCATTAACTTTCGCCATACCTCTAAATTCATTATTGATATCCACATCAGTCTTTATAGATATTGGTTTTAATCTATTCGGGAAAGAACCAATATCATTTACATCATAATACTTTTCAATATGTTTTCTACTTCTTGCTATTGAAAGTGCATCTAAAATTTGAAAATATTCGGGATTCACCATATTTAAAAAGTTCGTTGTTGTTCTTTCTTCACTCGGTAGCTCCGACCATCTATTAAATGAAGTTTGTGCATTTTTAAGTGCTGTATTTATTGAATCAACACCTTCATTTAATAATGCTGTATCATCTTCTTCTGTAATAAATGCTATTTGATTTTTAATGTCATTCATTTTGTTATTCACAGGGGTAGCTGAAAGCAAAAGAACTTTTGTTTTAACACCCTTTTTAATTACTTCCTGCATCAATTTTTGATATCTAGTTAATTTATTTTTTACAGCATTATTATTTCTAAAGTTATGTGATTCATCAATGACAACCAAATCATAATTTGACCAATTAATAGATTCAAGATTAATATCACCAGTATATCCTGAATCTCGACTTAAATCAGTATGATTGAGGACATCATATCTAAATCTATCATCTACAAGAATATTCTTTTTATCGTTCTGTTTATATGTTAGCCAATTATCTCTCAATTTTTTTGGTGCTAGTACGAGTACTCTATCATTTCGTAATTCGTAATATTTGATTACCGCTAAAGCGGAGAATGTCTTTCCTAGTCCTACACTATCTGCTAATATACAACCGTTGAATCTTTCAATTTTATCGATAATACCAAGTACTCCATCTTTCTGGAACTCGAATAATTTATTCCAAACGACAGTTTCTTTAAAATTAGTACCTTCTTTTATTACGTTATCCTCGCTCAAATTATCTAACTCATCTGAGAAGATGTTATAGAGCGTCACAAAATATAACCACTCTGGAGAGTTTTCCTTATAGATTAGTTTAATTTGTTCTAGCACATTTTCTGTTACATCTTTGACCTTTGTCTCATCATTCCAAATAGCATCAAACTCAACTAAGCTATTCTCAACTAATTCATCTACACCTGCTAATACGAAATATGATCCGAGTCTATTTGAAGAAGTTAAACCTAACCCATCAGCTGTAAAATCTATATCTGATTGTGAAAATAAATTAATCTTATTATTATGGACTAATAATTGCTTACTTATTGAATAATCATCAACAAGTGTTTTAAAAGTAGCTTTTTCATTTATCCATTTTGTGACTTGATTCGCTGTTCGCGTAGAAATCATTTTGTTTCTTAACTGAATCTCAAAATTATTCCCATCGAACTTTGGATTATTCTCAATTTCTTGTAATTGCAGTTTGTATTGTCTCTTTACTTCTTGTCCTAATTTATAGAAAGCGGGTTTAGTAAATAAAAATTTAAACTCTGATAATTTATCTAATTCTTCTTTAATAGCATAGTATGCAAATAAACTAAATGTAGCTGATGCAACTGTCAACTTAGCATCTTTATAAACATTTTCTTTAAGTAAATTAACTAAAGTATTCTCTCCTTTATTATCAACTACGTATTGTTTCATTGCTGTTTTCACCTCGATTAATTTATTAATTCTATTTTCTCATAAATAATTCGTTAAGGCTTAGTTATTATAGATATATTTCACTTCTTAATATTTATCATATACTCATAATTCTACTCGTTATCCTTCAAATACCCATAAATCTCTTCTTCAACTTCCGCTTTTGTCTTCAAATCAAGCAGAGTAACTCCTCCAATTAGATTCAAATACTTATTCGCTTGAACAAAGTGATCTCGTTTTATATCAACTCCATCTTGTTTCAACCTGTAAATCGCTGAAAGAATCCCTAATCCCAGTTCTTTATTCGATGTAAAGTTACTTAAGAAGAAGATTACTGCTCTAGCTGAGAAATCACTTCCGCAGAAAAACTTAGTGAGTTCACATGTGTCTTCTCTCGTTGCATCATATGTAAGATGCCTACTCACTATAATCTAGATAGTACATTGACAAACAATGCTCTTTTTAAACCATTTTTGTATGATGTTAATGCAGTTTTAATTCTTTCATCTTTATTCTTACTCAGTTCATCATTTAATCGATAATACAAATAATCTTTGTAGTATGTCATTGTCATTCCTAACCAGAACTTTTTTCTGACTTGCTTGTACTGGTGATAGCATATGCAGTATTTCGCCATTCTTTGGATCTGTATCTGAATAAATTCCTTCAGTAATTAGAGGTTCATGGTCAAACTCAATATTTCCATCAAGAATTGTCTCTTTATTAAAGATGGTTTCTAATCCCACTTCATCATTCTCTTATATATACTTCACATATGTATCAAAATTCGCCAAGAACTCTTCTACTGTTTCACTAGTCGCGTATTTAATTATCTTTTTCATTATACGACCAATCTTTCGTCTAGATACAGTGAGGTTTTATTCTTTAAATTATTCTTAATTTGTCTTGTACCGAAGTTTTTTCTATTCGAATTAAACGTATCTATAATAATGAATCGCCTACACTTAATTCGACATTTTCTATGAGAATAATATAAAAAATAACCGCATCACTTATGATACGCTTCTGCGTATCGGTTAATGATGCGATTTATCGTATTACGTATTGTTTCAATCACTATTATTATCGTCATTTATAAGTAATGTATTTAATGTTTCTATTACGCCATCTCTATCATTATTAATTGAAATTAAATTTGCTTACTTTTAAGCTCTGGATAAGCGTTGTCCATTGCAACTTTGTATCGTGCATTCTTAAATAAAGGAATATCATTTAAACCATCACCAAATACATTCGTTTGTTCACTACTTATATTTAATAAATTTTGTAAAAAACGAATCGTTTTTCTTTTATCAACATCTTTATGTGTGATATCCATCCAATTCTCTTCGGCAGCTACGATATAGAGAGATTATCCTCATATTTACTTAAACCTTTAACATGTTCGAAATACTGACCTTGTGAATCAAAAATAGTAACCTTGAAATATCCTGATTAATCGTATTTAAATCTTCTACAAAAGTTACTTTCTCATAGAAAGTTAAAATTATATCTTGTTTCTTCTGAAATATACTTTTTTCTACATATCATATGCTATATTTTCTGTCTAAACAATCATGACTAAATTGTCATTATTATTCTTAGAAGAATATATAAGGTTATTATCTTTTTCTCCTATATAGTCCAAATAATTTCGAACATCAAACTTATGAAAATTTATATTTTCAAAGTAATTACTCAATATATATTTCATTTTAATTAATAAATATAATATTTTTATAGAATACTTTTATATTTTTTCAATACATCTACAATATTGTTAAGAATTGGTCTGAAATTATTAAAATCCAACACTGAATAATTTGAAGATATATAGTTTGAAAAAATCTCTTTCCCATAATACTTCTTATTATCAAAACTATCTCTTTTAATAAATTTCTTACCGTTTATTTCTTTAGATAAAGTACTTTTAGAAAATAAATCTTCTAATTCATTTTCATCGCAATTTTCCAATAATTGATGAGTTATTAAGTAAAGATTTTCTGTTAAATATATTTTATTATCTGAAGAAAGTTTCTCTTTTTGATGTTCTTTCATATTCAACTTCTTACAAAATTTTGCTAATGGTTTATTCTTATTGTTCAGCTCATTATCAAATAAAAATATTACGGGGTTAGCTGGAGAGGATTGACTTATATTTTTAAAAAACTCTATAAAGTTAGGGTAGGTTGAATTTTTACTATCATAGTATCCATATATATTATAGATTGTATCTGCTCCATCAGGTACGATATTTAAAAAATAGTGTAATTTGCTAATTTTTTGATGTCGATTACTAAACCTATTTAAAAAACTGATTTTAAAATCAAAACCATTCTCATTCTTTTCTATTAAATCAGGATATTCTTTATATAAATTCTTTAGCGCTGCTTTCAAGTATCTTACATCAGTTTTACCCTCAGTTACTATAATTGGCTTAGGGTTTGCATAAAAATACTTATAAAAAAGAAACTTTTGATATTCTTTTTCTCTTGAGTTTAAATTTTTAAAGAAAAATGTTTTAGAAATTTCTTTTTTAGTTTGAAATACAGATCCAAGATTTTTTTGCTCTTCAATTGAATTTTTTTCAAATGATTTAATTTTAACAATATTATTATTGTATTTATCTAATTGATTTATAAACGCAAATCTACCTTCTAATTGATTTATAGTACCTACTTCATTATCAATATAATATTCTTGATGCTTATATAAATGATGAGCCATTGCTCTAGTATTTTTAATATAAGTTTTACTAACATTTAGTTTTTTATTAACAGTTATATTTGTTACACTCTGTCTTAAACGATAATCTTGTACTCTAGTTTTCTTTTCATTAATTTCAAAACCACATTTTCTTATTTCATTTTTTATTTCATAAATCAATTTATCTTCCAATTCTAAAAAGGAGTTGTCATTCGTCGAAAATGTCAAGTCATCTGCATAGCGAGTATATTTTAACTTATATCTTTTACATAATTTTAAAAGTTTAACATCCATAATTCTACCTATCAAATTTGAAATTATTGGAGATGTTGGCGCTCCTTGTGGTAATATACCTCTATAACAGACTAGGTTAGCAATTATTAAGGCTACTTCTGAAGGGACTTTAAACGTATTATCTTTTTCAAAAAACCCCTTTACTCTTCCAAAGTGAATAGTTTGAAAAAAATCTTCTAGATCAATATTTAAAATAAATTTTTTATTACGATGAATTTTTGCATTAGTAATTATCCCTCTATCTTTGAAAAAACCCTGTAAAAAAGCATCTTTATTCTTATTATCTTGAATAGATTCATAATAATGATTTTCTAGTACTTTTGCCAATTTTTTTTGAATATTTTTTAACTCATCATTAGGTGCATGAATTGTTCTTTTTCCGCCACTTTTTTTAGGAATTGAAAACGTATGATACATATTATTAGTTCCCATTCGTTCTCTATTATAAAGTAAGTAATTCATTTTTGTAGCTGGTACACCTAAAACATTAAAAAAATCGTATTTGTTATTAATAAAAGCGTATTTCATAGTAAAATACTCCTAAAATTAATTATGCATGGCTACTCATTAGGCTATTAAGTACAACACAAATTAAGAAAATGTAAATAGTTGACAATATGCAAATCCGCCAACAATTTTATAAATACTTGCGAAACACAAGTAAAAAATCTAGCCATGCATTTAATTCATTTTAACATGTTTTTCGAATATAAATACTACAAATTAATAAATTTATTTTAACATTTATTGTAAATATTTTTGCATTTATTATTTCATAATTATAATAAATTTGGCTTAATATCATTAAAACTAAATACATAAAAAGCTTTAGTCATTAAATTTTATCTTATTAAACGCAATAGTTAAATCGTTTATGTCTTTATATCTTTTTGAGTAATTATTATTCATTCCAAAATCAATAAATTTATTTAGTTCACTATTTTTAGTTTCTTTTATTTTAGTTTTTCCTGTCAAAATATAATATATTAAGTAACTTATAGCATATATCTCATGTTCCAAGCTATAATCTTTAAATTTGTGCATTAAACTAGGATCATTAAATGAACCTTTAAATTCTGTATTTATCGAAGTCAAACTATTTTCCTTAATTTTTACTAACCCAAAATCTGCTATTTTAGTTACTACTGTGCCATCCTCGAACGTTTTCAATAAGATATTATTAGGCGAAATATCCCTATGAAGCATACCTTTTTTATGTATATATTCAAATCCCTTCAAAATTTGTAATATTAACTTTTTTCGTTGCTTAAAATTTAGGGTATCATTATTATTATCAATATAGAATTTTAAAGTGCAATCCATGTATTCCATTGAGTATTCATTCTTTTCTCCATTATACTTAAATACTTCAATGATATATGGAGAATCAAGTGAACTTAAGGATTTAAATTCTTGTTTAAATCTTTCTAGTTCTTTTTCACTTATATTTTGTTTAGCTCTTTTTATTATAAATTTTTTATTGTAATTAGGATCTTTATATCTATAAACTATTGCATAAGATCCCTCTCCATGAATTTTCAATTGTAAGTTAGATAAGTTTTGATCTTTTTGAATATAGTTTACAGTATCTCTAAAATAAAATATCTTTTTCTTCAAGTATATTTTAATTTTTTTCATATTTGGAGGAATCGTACTCCCTCCGGATTTACATAAAAATTCTTTACATTTTTTTATAGTTTTATAATAATAATCATCGATTATAAATGAATATTTTGTGTCTTTTGATTCTTTATAAAGTTCATCCAATACTTCTAAACTTTTTAATAGTATTCTACTATCTTCTGCCCAAAAATGATTACTATTATTATGAGTAGGTAGTCTTTGATTCATTAGTTTAAATGATTCGCATATTGAACTGTGTAATTTTAAAAATATTAACTTTAATTCTTGATTTTCTACTTCTTCATATAAGTTACTATATTTCGATTCAAATGTAATATAGTCAACTTCTTCTAATAAATAAGCTATTGTATTTTCTATATCATTTGACATAAATTGGCACCTTTCTTTTAGTAGAGTCGCATCACTTATGATATGCTTCGCCTCTCATAATCTTAAATGCTCGATATACTTGTTCGATTAAGACGACGCGCATCATTTGGTGTGGGAAGGTCAT
>ERZ1029870.40-NODE-40-length-17636-cov-5.571924_pt1 | contig 17636 bp, 12 predicted proteins | sample MGYA00519236_ERZ1029870 | MGnify/ENA primary metagenome ERZ1029870 (study PRJEB33666, sample SAMEA4610924) | skin metagenome | biome: Human-associated habitat; feature: Malodor aspect; material: skin | place: Philippines | collected 2015-08 ... | reverse complement strand
CTGAATTTAGCGCTAATTATATGATATTTATAGGAAAATTCCTTAAGTTGATGACGTTGGCCCTGGAGCAGGTCCAGGACATCTCATGCATCGCGCCCGACCCAGACTAGATTGCTCACTGACAGGACGGACTCACCGCTCCAACGGTAGGCACAGAGCTTGGCTTTCTTTAAGTTATCGCTTGCGATGCTGTAATCCAGGCAAGCGATCTGGTCTGTCATGAGAGTAGGCGTCCCGCTCATCCAGTAGTGCCCGATAAAGAGTGGTTTACAGCCATCGTAGCCAGGCTGCAGATGTGCAGGCACCGGCTCGTGAGGGATCTGCTCAATGATGGAAGGCGGCACAATCGCCAAATCACGATAAGTCAGTTCTTCCCCCTGATCCCACCAGCGTGTTCGGGTGCTGGTACGCAGGTGGCCATCCTTATCTTTGAAGTGCACGCCCAAAGGCAGCGGAATTTCCATTCCTTTTAGAAGAGTCTCAACCGCATCAAAGGCCTCATGGTCTTTATCACAAAGCAACTGCCAGGCATCTGGCTGTATCCGTGAGTTTTTATCCAGGTGAGGCGCCAGCACTTCGATTTTTTGCGGATGCCAGCAGGCATGAATTACACGCAGCCCTTCCAGATCCAGGTACAGGGGCAATGATTTAAACCATTCAATCGTCTGCTGGTGTTCGCGAGATTGTTCACCAACCTGAGTCAGAAAAGCCTGATGCTGAAGGCGATTCTTGGGTGAGTGGTTACGCAAGAACTCGCCTGACTGAGTCGGATGTTCAGTGGCCCACGCAACCGCGTTGAACTCATGATTCCCCATCACGGCCAGCGCTGCCCCAGCTTCGACCATACGCCGGGCAATTTGGACGGTTTCGACTTGCTCGGGGCCACGATCTACGAAGTCACCGAGAAAGATCACTCTGCGCTCTGCGTGTTGCCAGGTACCGTTGCGCTCCCGGTATCCAAGTGTGCGCAGAAGATTTTTGAGTGCCGAAGCGTAGCCGTGAATGTCCCCGATTAGGTCGTACATGCAAGTCTTCCTTAATAAACGGTTGGCGGTAGCCGTGATCCTGATTCCATATGCGAAGCGGATAACAGCGCAGGTTCAGTGGTAAAGCCACCCCTGCAACTCATCCAAATTCACCACCACAATCTGCTGCGCCGTTGCTTTGGCATGCACCTTGGTCGGGTCAATCTGATAGCGCTGCAGCACGTATTGCACCAGCGCGCCACGCGTATCGATCACCAGCCGGCCATTCTGCATGCCGTAGTCGGTCTCGATGATGGCTTGCTGTTCGGGTTTCAGGCGCGAGTCCGGTGCGATGATGACCTGCACCTCGCTGTTCCAGCCTGGATCTTGATCGCGGGTGTTTTCGCTTTCGTCATCCATCAACTCCGGCTTGCCACGAAAGCGGCTAAGCACGAAGTCGCGGTAATCCCTGTTCTTCTCGCAATACGCACGCACATGCCAACGCATGCCGGTGTAGATCAGCGTATGGGGGGCGATCAACCGGGTTTCGGCATCTGGGGTGGTGAAAGACACATACTCACACTCCAGGCGCAGGCCTTCACGGCAGGCGCGCAGAAGAGGGCGCAGCAGTTCCGGGCGTACGCTGCGATCTGGTACCTGGAGTACCTCGGTATGCGCATAGGCCAGGGCCAGGCCATCGATATGCGGGGCCCGGTCATGGTTCTGGTTGAGCAGGTGCAGATAGGCGCTGGCACTGTCATCGATAAACAACGGGGCAAATTGCTTGCTCGGCACATACCCCTTCAGATGTTTGTCATATGTCAGGTTATGGGGCGCATGCTCGTTGATATAGGTGTTGATGTCTTTTGACGCTTGCTGGCGGCTGATGCCAAAGCTCTGCATCAGGTGGTTCGTGGTCAGCCGGCCTTCCCACCAGACCACGGTCTCGATCAGGCGGTAACGCAGTGCCAGATCCCAGCGCACCGATTCGATTTCTTGTTTGCGTTTCATGGCCTCTCCACCTGCTCGAAAACTTTACCTGTACAGGTAAACACTCTAGATGCGTCGTCTTAAGCTACATATCTTGATTGTCACAAGCAAGCCGGCAGAGGCCGGAGCAGGACAAGCAATCAAGGAGAAACACCATGGCACTGATCAATTGTGGCGAATGCGACCGTATGGCCAGCGACCAGGCAACCGCCTGTCCGCACTGCGGCGCGCCGATTGCCGAGCAATTATTGCCAGCAAGTCAAACGTCACCCCAACCGGCGATCCGCACTGTTGGATTCGGGCTGGGTCTGGGGATTTTCCTGGTACCGCTGGTGTTTGCCTGGTTTCTACTGCGTGAAGGGCACAGCGTGGCTAGCAGGGTCATCGGTTTTGCCTGGCTAGCCTTGTTTCTAGTCGGTGTGGCAGGGAGTGAGGGCGTCAGCACCGAATCAGTGGCTGTCTCCAGCAGTCAAAGTCAGCCGGCCAAAGCCGCTGCGCCGCTACATGAAGTCAGTGCACAGCAATTAGCCCAGGCCTACGACCGCAACACCGTCGCGGCTGACCAGCAGTTCAAAGGCAAGCGCTTCAAAGTCACTGGCACCGTGGACTCGATCAATACCGATATGTTCGGTAACCCCTACATCACCCTGCGCGGTGGGGTAAATCAGTTTATGGAGCCGCAGTTCGAGCTGAAAAAGTCGCATGCCAACTATGCCGCCACGTTGCAGCGCGGTATGCGCATCAGCCTGATCTGCACCGGCGGTGGCGATATCGCCAAAATCCCCATGTCGCAGAACTGCGTACCAGACGCGTGATAGACGAAAACGTCGCGCATGGCTTTACCCATGCGCGGCCAATGGATAAGGTGACCGGCGTCGCAAAACGATTCAGGGATGGTACGCCAGCTGCAAATGGACTTGTCTCCAGTCACCTCGCTCCCCAGTCCTTCGAACCCAGCATTTTTCGGCGCTTCAGCTGAAGGATTGCCCAGCTGAAGCGCTGCAGTATTGAGTGGATAGAGGTTAAAAATGAACAAGATCGAGTTCGGCACACGCACATTTGTGCCGGCCTTAGCGGCCATGCTGTTGGCGGTGGTTATTTCCTGGGCCGGGGTGCTTGACCGGTCTTCCGGTAAGTATGTTGATGAGGCACTGGTGCAAGCCTTTTCAACCTATGCCGTCGCCCGTGGCATTAACGGGGTGGTTTCCGTACTGCAAAGCGTATCGGTTGGGGGAAGCCTCGGCGTAGCGTTTAATGTTTCCCCGGGGGAAGTACTCGACCCAATCAATGATCTGGTCGAACGTTTTGCCGCCATCATGGAGCTTTCTATAGGCTCACTGCTGATCCAGAAGCTGCTGATTGCCATCACCTCAAGCGCGTTCTTCAACATTCTGCTAACGGCCAGCGTGGCGGCTTTTGCCCTCGTTGCGCTGCTGAATATCACCCCTGCAGTCGGGCCGTTGTTTCGTACAGTCTTAACCTTGGTTTTTCTGCGTTTTGCCATCGTGCTCGCCATCCTGGCCAATAGCTGGGTTGATATTGTTTTTCTGCGTGAAGGCATCGATCAGCGTGTAGAAGGCGTGAGCAGCGTTACCGAGGACGTCTCTGCGCGTGTAGCCGAAACACCTACTGCTGCTAAACCTGCCGAAGAAGAGCAGGGCATGTTTGACTCGTTTAAAAATGGCTTCAGTGCACTGGCAGAAAAGACCCAAGGCATGATGTCGCAACTCGACGCCAGCGCAGCCAAAGAAGAGCTGGATAACGCGGTCCCCAATATGGTCGACCTGATGGCCGTCTTTATCCTCAAAACCATCCTATTGCCGCTGCTTTTCCTCTATGGCTTAAAGCGCGTATTTGCCCTGCTGTGGGGCTGGCGTGATGCCGAGCTGAAAGCCGTTACAGCCTAGGAGGCAGCAAGATGCAGTGGCCGCAAATGGAACATGCCTGGGTCTGGATTCTGCTCGCTTTGCTGGTTGTCTACGCAATTGGCCTTTGGCTGGGCGCCAAGGGCAAGGTGGTGGTTTATCGCAACTACTACGACGTTATCCTCGTCGCAGGACTCTACATCTTGCCCGTGCTGATGACGCCCGCGTTTATCCTGCTGGGTGGCGGCAAAGAGGTCGTCAACGAGCTGACCGCAGGCCTGTTTATCGTGCTGCTGGTGCTGGAGGGCTTGCTGCTGCTGTTTATCCTGGTACGCAGCGTGCGGGATAACTTAAACCCGCTCAAAGCCTTGCTTGCCCTCTATGTGGAAATCCCTACGGCGCTGTTTTTCTCCTTCAACCTGTTGGAGTCCTTCACCGCCAAAACGGGCCGCGCCAGGCGTAAATCGATTTTCTGGACGTTGTTTATGATCCCGGTGATCCATGCCCTGGTGCATGACAAAACCACCGGCAAATTACCTGGCCGGTTCGGCCGCTGAATTTTTGATTTAAAGCGGTCGCAGCTCGCCTATTCGAGGTGATGCGCCGCAAGCAGAGTATTGATCGCCGCACTGCTGCGGCGACCTGAGGAGTGTTGTATGAGTGGTTTGGCCCAACTTGGCGAAGCCCTGCTGGCTGCAGTGCCGGTAGATGGCAGCAGCATTGGCAATCAAACATTGTTTGAGCGGTTAAAAGCGCAGCTGCCGGAGATCAGTGAAGAGCAGCTCTGGGCGGCCCGTGATGCGCTGATCGAGCAGGGCGTGCTGGTCAAAGGCCGTGGTCGCGGTGGTTCGGTATTGCGTGCGCAAGCCTCGGGCAGCAGCTTGGCGGATCAGGTGTTGAACAAAGTCCGTGAGCGCATAGCTCCGGTGAACACTGAAGAAGTCTCAGCCGGTTATGTGGTGCAAGCCGCCGCAGCGGTGAAAAAGGCCAAAGCGCCCAAACAGCAAGCCACCAGCATTGAGGCCATGGAGAAAACCCTCTGGGCTACTGCCGACAAGCTGCGCGCCAATATGGATGCCGCCGAGTACAAGCACATTGTGCTCGGGCTGATCTTCCTCAAGTACATTTCCGACAGCTTCGCCGGCCGCCGCGTCGAGCTGGAACGCAAGCTGACCGACGAGAACGATGACTACTACCTTGGCGACGACGATCCGGAGGCGCTTAACGCCGAGCTGGAAGACCGCGACTACTACCGCGAGGTCAACGTGTTCTGGGTGCCGGAAGCGGCACGCTGGGAGTCGATTCGCGCCGCCGCCAAGCAGGTGGATATCGGCAAGCGCGTCGACGAGGCCCTGGCCGCCATCGAGGCGGAAAACCCCCGGCTGAAGAACATCCTCGACAAGCGCTACGCCCGTGCCCAGTTGCCGGACGGCAAACTCGGCGAGCTGGTGGACCTGATCTCCACCATCGGCTTCGGTGACGACACCAACAAGGCCCGCGATCTGCTCGGTCAGGTTTACGAATACTTCCTCGGCCAGTTCGCCAGCGCCGAAGGCAAGAAGGGCGGGCAGTTCTACACCCCGGCCAGCATCGTCAAAACCCTGGTGGCGGTGCTCAACCCGCACCACGGCAAGGTCTACGACCCCTGCTGCGGGTCGGGCGGCATGTTTGTGCAGTCGGAGAAATTCATCGAAGCCCACGGCGGCAAGCTGGGTGATGTGTCTATCTACGGCCAGGAGTCCAACCCCACCACCTGGCGCCTGGCGGCGATGAACCTGGCCATTCGTGGCATCGACTTCAACCTGGGCAAGGAGCCGGCGGATACCTTTGTCCGCAACCAGCACGCCGACCTGCGCGCCGACTTCATCCTCGCCAACCCGCCGTTCAATATCAGCGACTGGTGGCACGGCAGCCTGGAAGGCGACCCGCGCTGGGTCTATGGCACCCCGCCGCAGGGTAATGCCAACTACGCCTGGCTGCAGCACATGCTCTACCACCTCAAGCCCAATGGCCGCGCCGGCATCGTACTGGCCAACGGCTCCATGAGCTCCAGCCAGAACAGCGAAGGCGAAATCCGCAAGGCCATGGTCGAGGCCGACGTGGTGGAAGTGATGGTGGCGCTGCCCGGCCAGTTGTTTTTCAACACCCAGATTCCCGCCTGCCTGTGGTTCCTCACCAAACAGAAAACCGCCAGCCCCGGCGAAGTGCTGTTTATTGACGCGCGCAAACTCGGCACCAGCGTCAGCCGCGTACAGATCGAACTGACGGATGCCGATATCGAACGCATCGCGCAAACCGTCGCTAACTGGCGAGGCGAGCCACTGGATGTAGGTGGCGAGATTGCCGAGTACCAGGACATCGCCGGCTTCTGCCGCAGCGTCAAAATCAGCGAAATCGCCGAGCACGGCCATGTGCTGACGCCGGGCCGCTATGTCGGTGCCGAAGAGGTAGAGGATGACGACGAAGCCTTTGCCGAGAAGATGCAACGGCTGACCCAGCAGCTTGGTAAGCAGATGCAGAAGGGCGCGGAACTCGATCAGTTGATCCGGCAGAAGCTGGGAGGGTTGGGGTATGAGTTCTGAGGTTCTAGAGCATTCACTGGCTTCGCTTTGCCTGCTGGTTGCTGACTGCCCTCATGCGACACCCGAGTGGACTGCTAGCGGGGTCGTAGTTCTCAGAAACCAGAACATCAAAGGCGGGCGTCTTGATTTATCGGCCCCGAGTTTTACAGACGAAGCTCATTACTTGGGGCGTATTCGCAGAGCTGCTCCGCAGGAAGGCGACTTAGTTATTACCCGCGAAGCTCCAATGGGCGAGGTCTGCCAAATTCCAGCGGGTTTGAAATGCTGCCTGGGGCAGCGCCAAGTATTGCTGCGTCCAGATCCTGAGAAAGTTGATAGTCGCTTTCTTTTGTATGCCTTGCAGTCGCCGTATCTACAGCATCAGATCGGTTGGAATGAGGGGACAGGGTCAACGGTTAGTAATCTGCGTATCCCTGTTTTAGAGGCCCTCAAGGTTCCCACACCGTCGGTGGCAACTCAAAGAGAGGTTGCTTCGGTACTTGGAGCGCTCGACGACCGCATCACCCTGCTACGCGAAACCAACGCCACGCTGGAAGCCATCACCCAGGCGCTGTTCAAATCCTGGTTCGTCGATTTCGACCCCGTGCGCGCCAAGGCCGAAGGCCGCCAGCCGGAAGGCATGGACGCCACCACCGCCGCGTTGTTCCCCGATAGCTTCGAAGAGTCCGAACTGGGCTTGGTGCCGAAGGGGTGGCGGTGGGCTGCCTTGGCTGACGCCTACGAAATGAATCCGGCGCGTAAGTTAAAGAAAGGCGAAGTCGCCCCTTATCTCGATATGTCCAGTGCACCCACCAGTGGGCACTGCTCGGAAGCATATGTTCAACGCGAAATGGGCTCAGGTGCCAAGTTCACTAACGGCGACACGCTGTTGGCTCGCATCACGCCCTGCTTAGAGAACGGTAAGTCGGCCTTCGTAGACTTTTTGGATGATGGTCAAAATGGGTGGGGATCAACTGAGTTCATAGTGCTGCGCCCTAAAGCACCTCTGCCTGAGTACCACGGCTATTTGCTGGCTAGGCACACACAGTTCCGCGATTTCGCTGTTCAATGCATGTCCGGCACCAGCGGAAGGCAGCGAATCCAGAACGACATGCTGGGAAGGTTTCTTCTGGCGCTTCCTACAGAGTCAGTGGCAAATGCATTTTCTGATTTTGTCATGCCTATTCAGAAATCAATTACGGCGAACCATAAGCAAGCCCAAACCCTCGGCCTGCTGCGCGATACCCTCTTACCCCGCCTAATCTCCGGCCAACTACGCCTGCCTGATGCAGAGCATGCCGTCGAGGAGGCGCTGGCATGAGCACCCCGGCCACCATTATCGATCTGCTCGATGCTGTGCGTATTCGTGCAGCCTCCCTGGCCGAAGCCAAACAGCGCTACGCCGCAGAGCTGGCCCCGGACTTTAACCTGGTGGATCACCTGCGCAATAACGAGGTGGCGTTGTCGCGTTACCTCGGCCTGTTGCTGGATACAAAGGGTGTGCACGGCCAAGGCGAACTGTTTTTGCGCGGCCTGTTGCAGCGCTTGGGGCAACCCGGCTTTGAGCCGCAAGATCTGCTGCGTGTAGAGCTGGAGCAACGCACCCACAGCGGCCGCTTCCTAGACATCTATCTTGAGTTTCGCGGTGGCGTGATCGGCATCGAAAACAAACCTTGGGCCGCCGACCAGTACATGCAACTGGAAGACTATGCACGCTTTCTGCAGCTGTCCGCCCGAAGCGGGCAGTGGCTGCTGGTGTATGCCTGCAACTGGGAACCCTCCGAAGCCAGTTTGAACCCGGCACAGCGTGAAGCGCTGGAGCAAACCGGCAACTTCTTGCGCCTGGATTTTTTACAGATCGCCGAATGGCTGGATGACAGCGCCTGCCACACCCGCGCCCCGAAAGTGCGGTTGTTTGTAGAAGCCCTCAGCGCCTACGTGCGTCAGCAGGTTAATGGAGAAAGTGACGTGAGCGAGGCCGAGCAAATCAAGGCGGTGATCCTGCAAAAGCCGGAACACCTGGAAGCCGCACTCAAAGTGGCGCAGTCCATCGAACAGGTAAAAGCCCAGCTGCTGGCCCAGTTCAAACGCAGCCTGGAAAACGCCCTTGCAGCGCATGACCTGGGTTTGGCATGGGAAGACCAACCGCTGTCCAGCGGGCGCGCCTGTGCCGGCTTTGGCGTAAAGCTGCACCCGTCGCATCAACTGCAACTGCGCTTTGAGTTCCGTACCGCTCGGTTAACCGGCCTTGAGTGGGGCATTTGCCGCGACACCGGCAAGATCAAACTCAATAAAACAGACGCCGAGACGGTCGCTGCCGCCATGGATAGCGCCTTCGGCCCCGGCACTCAAAGTTGGCCCGCGTGGCCTTGGATACCCAACGCGGTTATTCGTGCCAGCGTATTGCGCGACAACGAACGCAACTGGGCGACAGCTGCTGAGCCATGGCTGAGCATGCAAGATGGCAGCGAGCAGGGCCTGGTTAAGCGCATCGTTCAGCTCGCGCTTAAAACCCAGCAAGCGCTGGCCGGTGTGCACGATGCGATGTGCCTGCTTGGGCGTTAAAAAACAGATGAATAGTTAGTTTCAAGTAAGGCTAGGACGCTGGAATCGAAGTGGTTGGACCTTTGGGATAAGGCAATGCCAAAGACGCTGATTTCCTTTCTGACTTAGATAGTGATCGACTGCTGGATGTCGATGCTGCTGCAATCCCCCTTGCGGCATGTCGCTACCACCCGGGCACCCATGGAACTGAGCAGATGAGCCATTACCAGCCACCGTTAACTGTGACACCGCACATGCTGGCGCTGGTTGCCGAGATCAGCGAGCAAGTCGGGTTGCTTTCTGCCCAGCGTGATGGCGCGCTGACGCCGCAGCTCCGGCGCGGCAATCGCATTCGCACCATTCAGGCCTCGCTGGCCATTGAGAACAACACCCTGAGCGTCGAACAGGTGACTGCACTGCTGGATGGCAAACGCGTAATGGGCCTTCCGCGTGAGATTCAGGAAGTTCGCAATGCCTTTGCCACCTATGACGCTATGCATGGCTGGCGCCCCGATAGCCAAGATGACCTGTTAGCGGCCCACGGGTTGCTGATGCAGGGCTTGATCGACGACGCCGGCCGCTATCGGCAGGGCGGAGTGGGGATTTACCGCGAGGGGCGTTTGCTGCATATGGCTCCACCGGTCAGCCGTGTTGCTTCCTTGGTGCAAGACTTGCTGAATTGGCTTGGGTCAACTGATTGGCATCCGTTGATTGCCAGTTGTGTGTTCCATTACGAGTTTGAATTTATCCATCCGTTCGCCGACGGCAATGGGCGCATGGGGCGACTGTGGCAGACGCTGATCCTCAGCCAATGGCGGCCTGTACTGGCTTATTTGCCTGTAGAAACGGTGATTTGTGCGCAGCAGGAGGCGTATTACGCTGCTTTGGCTGCCGCTGATAAAGCTGCAGAGGCGACGCCTTTTGTGGAGTTTATGCTGGCTGCGTTGCGCCAGGCGCTTGCAGAAGCCAGCCCAACCGATCAAGTAACCGATCAAGTAACCGATCAAGTAACCGATCAAGTAACCGATCAAGTAGCGCGTCTGCTGCAAGTATTACCGCCTGGTGTCACGCTCAAGGCAAGCGAACTGATGCAGCGTTTGGGGCTGTCACACCGCCCGAGTTTTACCCAGAACTATCTCAAGCCAGCATTGCAGGCAGGTTTGATTGAAATGACTGATCCCGCCTCACCCAGAAGCCCGGTACAGCAGTACCGCCGTGTTCCTGCATGAGGGCATTGCCAGGTAAGGCCGATAAGAATGACTGAAGACCAACTGGAACAAGAAACCCTCGGCTGGCTGGCGGAGGTTGGCTATAGCCACCTGTACGGCCCGGATATCGCCCATGACGGTGATAGCCCCGAGCGCGAGAACTATCGCCAGGTGCTGCTGGTTGAGCGTTTGCGTCATGCCATTGCGCGGTTAAACCCGTCTGTGCCCTTGGCGGCACGTGAGGATGCACTCAAGCAGGTTGTGGATTTGGGGCTGCCGATTCAGCTCTCGGCCAACCGTTTGTTCCATCGCCTGCTGGTTAGCGGGGTGCCGGTGCAGTACCAGAAGGACGGCGAAACCCGCGGTGACTTTGTTCGCCTGATCGACTGGGCCGATGTGCGGGCCAACGAGTGGTTGGCGATCAATCAGTTCAGTATTCAGGGGCCGAAGCATACGCGCCGGCCAGACATCATCCTGTTCGTCAACGGTCTGCCGCTGGTGCTGCTAGAGCTGAAGAACCCGGCAGATGTGAATGCGGATCTGGTGAAGGCGTTTGATCAGATCCAGACCTACAAAGAGCAGATCCCGGACGTCTTCCACTACAACGAGATTCTGGTGATCAGCGATGGCAGCGAGGCGCGCATGGGCTCGTTGTCGGCGGACATTGAGCGTTTTGCGCGCTGGCGCACCATCGATGGTGTGAACGTCGACCCGCTGGGCGAGTTCAACGAGCTGGAAACCCTGGTGCGTGGCGTGCTGCAACCGGCGCTGCTGCTGGATTACCTGCGTTACTTCGTGCTGTTCGAGGATGATGGCCGGTTGGTCAAGAAGATTGCCGGTTATCACCAGTTCCATGCCGTGCGTGCGGCCATCCAACAGGTGGTCAGCGCCTCGCGCCCAGGTGGCACGCACAAGGGCGGGGTGGTTTGGCACACCCAGGGCTCGGGCAAGAGCATCACCATGACCTGCTTCGCTGCACGGGTGATGCAGGAAGCGGCGATGGAAAACCCGACCATTGTGGTGATAACTGACCGCAATGACCTGGATGGCCAGTTGTTCGGGGTGTTCTCGCTATCGCAGGATTTGCTGCGCGAGCAGCCGGTGCAGGTTGCTACGCGTGGCGACCTGCGCGAAAAACTGGCTAATCGCCCTAGTGGCGGCATTGTGTTTGCCACCATCCAGAAGTTCATGCCGGGCGAGGATGAAGACAGCTTCCCGGTGTTGTCCACTCGCTCGAATATCGTGGTGGTGGCCGACGAGGCGCACCGCACCCAATATGGCTTCAGTGCTTCGCTGAAGGTGCCGGACCTTAAGGTGGCCGAGGCCAGTGCCCGCTATCAGGTGGGCTATGCCCAGCACCTGCGCGATGCCTTGCCCAATGCCACCTTCGTGGCTTTTACCGGCACGCCCGTGTCCAGCGAGGACCGCGATACCCGCGCGGTGTTCGGTGACTACATCCACGTCTACGACATGCAGCAGGCCAAGGAAGATGGCGCCACCGTGGCCATCTACTACGAGTCGCGGCTGGCCAAGTTGTCGCTCAAGGACACGGAGCTGGCGCATATCGACGAGGAGGTCGATGAGCTGGCTGAGGATGAGGAGGAAGACCAGCAGTCGCGCCTGAAGTCTCGCTGGGCGGCGCTGGAGAAAGTGGTCGGGGCTGAACCTAGGATCAAGAGCGTGGCGGCGGATTTGGTCGCGCACTTCGAGGAGCGTAACCAGGCACAAAGCGGCAAGGCCATGGTCGTGGCGATGAGTCGCGAGATTTGCGTGCATCTTTACGACGCGATCATTGCCCTGCGCCCGGAGTGGCATGACGAAGACCCGGAGAAGGGCGCGGTGAAGATCGTCATGACCGGCAGCGCTTCTGACAAGGCGCTGCTGCGCCCGCATATCTACCCGAGCCAGGTGAAGAAACGCCTGGAAAAGCGCTTCAAAGACCCGAAAGACCCGCTGCAATTGGTCATCGTGCGCGACATGTGGCTGACCGGCTTCGACGCGCCCTGCGTGCATACCCTGTATGTGGACAAGCCCATGAAGGGCCACAACCTGATGCAGGCCATCGCCCGGGTCAATCGCGTATTCAAGGACAAGCAGGGCGGCCTGGTGGTGGATTACATCGGCATCGCCAACGAGCTGAAGGCCGCGCTCAAGGAGTACACGGCGAGCAAGGGCAGAGGGCGACCTACGGTGGATGCCCACGAGGCCTATGCCGTGCTGGAGGAGAAGCTCGATGTACTGCGTGGCCTGCTGCATGGTTTCGATTACAGCGACTTTCTGACTGGCGGGCACAAGTTGCTGGCCGGTGCGGCCAACCATGTGTTGGGCCTGGACGATGGCAAGAAGCGCTTTGCTGACAACGCGCTGGCCATGAGCAAGGCCTTCACCCTGTGCTGCACGCTGGATGAAGCCAAGGCTGTCCGTGAGGAGGTCGCCTTCCTGCAGGCGATCAAGGTGTTGCTGACCAAGCGTGAGATCAGCGCCAAGAAAAAAACGGATGAGGAACGAGAGCTTGCGATCCGTCAGATCATCGGCAATGCAGTGGTTTCCGGTGAGGTGGTGGATGTGTTCGAGGCGGTTGGCCTGGACAAGCCCAATATCGGCCTGCTGGATGACGAGTTCCTCGCCGAGGTGCGCAACCTACCGGAGAAGAACCTTGCCGTGGAGCTGCTGGAGCGCCTGCTGGAAGGTGAGATCAAGAGCAAGTTTGCCAGTAACCTGGCCCAGGAGAAGAAATTCTCAGAGCTGCTCGACAGCGTGATCAAGCGCTACCAGAACCGCTCCATCGAGACCGCCCAGGTCATCGAAGAGCTGATCGAGATGGCCAAGAAATTTGCTGCAGCGAGCAAGCGCGGAGATGCACTGGGACTGAATGATGACGAGCTGGCTTTCTACGATGCGCTGGCCAATAACGAGGCCTCGGTGCGCGAGCTGGGCGATGAGATCCTGGCCAAGATCGCCCATGAGCTGACCGAGAGCCTGCGCCAGAACGTGACAGTCGATTGGAGCAATCGCGACAGTGTGCGTGCCAAGTTGCGGCTGATGGTTAAGCGCATTCTGCGCAAGTACAAGTACCCGCCGGACCAGCAGGAAGAGGCTGCGCAGCTGGTGCTGGCGCAGGCTGAGACGCTTTGTGAGGCGTGGATGTAACGATGGAGAACAGGCAGAAATCGGCCAATAGCTGCCTGTCGTAATCGGCTCAAATCGACCCAAAGCAGAAGTTCGATTTGGAAAGTCCGATGGCTGCTTCGCAGCGGGAGCGATCGATCGTTAGGGTACTACGAACGCTAGCCACCGGCGGGAAGCAGCCCTCCGGGACAGCCAGCTCGAGCCAGTATGGCCCCTCTCGCTTGACATTGCCGCTGAATCTGAATGGCTTAGATTGAGTAGCCGTTCTTCGCCGTCTTCAAGAGAGACTGCCCGTAGCTGCTCGGTTGCTTGATCTGCCTGCTTGCGAACACGCTGATGTCCAGGTCCGGCTTCCCACGGGCAGTGGTGACCTGTTCGATGCCTACTGACGTCAGAACGAGGTAGCAACCCTCGCCCCACAGAGACCCCGCATCGATATCAACCGGGCCGGCATCACGCCACCAGTAGAGCCTTGCGACCACAGCGCCGCTCGGGTCGAGGAAGACGCTGGGCTCCTCGTCATGCGCGCACCATCGAAGCCGCTTCACCCAGTTCGGGCACAAAGCGAACGAATAGGCCGCTGCGTCAAAGCCCATGTCCACCGAGCAAACAACTCTCCTTACCAGCGTTGGCGCCAGATCATTGTCAAATGCGACGTACTGGCCTAGCCAAACAGCGATGGGCAGCCTGGCATAGCAGTCGTCGAAGTCTTCACTGTCAAGCTCTGCCGAGGGTGCTCTAAAGCGGTAGAGACGGTGCTCCGACAGCCGTGGCTTGAGAATCTTGAAGCTGGATACTTCGGCCACGACTTGGCCGTGGCTGTCTGCTGGGAAGGGGGCAACATCACCGTCGACTTCGTCAATCCATTTCCGTTCTCGCTCGGACCAACCCGCACTTCGGTTCAACAGCGGCATTCGGATCCACTCGGGGCGCCCTCGTGGGAGCTTCAGCGGTCGAGGCGGAAGGGGGCAGCCCAAACGTTCCAAAAGCGTGAGCATGTCGCTGCCTTTCACTTTGCCGGCCAGCCGCAGTTCTCCTGCGACGTGGCGAAGTGCGGCAAGGGCAATGTAGGCGTGGGGCTTCAGGTAAGTGATCTGCATGTCGAGCACACGAAGCTGAGTCTCAAGCCTTTTGGTGCCAGAGGGCCCGAATGCCTCAATCCACCCCAATCCTGGATGAACATCGCCGCGCGTCGGCGGACTGTCATCTCCTCAATGCCTGCCGCCTTCGCGATGTGACGTGCCGTCGAGCGCAACATCTCGGTCCAGCCAAGCGGCGACTCGACGCGCATTGCACCAGTTCTTTCGTCCGTGAATGCCTGGTCACCCTCTGGCGGGTGCTCGAGTTCAAGGCGATAGAAAAGCGGCAGTGGTATCGCGTCCAAGGGGACAGCCTGCCTCCACCGATGCGACAAGAGCGCGGCTGACTCTGCCACCGCGATGTCACGGTGACTGACCAACGCAGCCACGGCGCTGCCCAACTCGGCGGCAAGGTCCGCGCTGTCAGCAGCCAGCAGCGTTCCGAGCGCATGCAAGGGGGCATCTAATTCGCCGGCTATAAGTCGCCGCATAAGGGACTTGAACAAAGCTTGGCCGAGTCCGGCTTGCCTTGCCAGGCTCAACGTGCAATTGCGTGCGTGTCGCTGAACTTCTGCAACGGGCAGCCGATAGGCAAAGTGCAGCAGATCCTCCAAAAGTTCCGTGTCGCTGAGCGGTAGCCCGCTCGGCTGGAAGGGTCGCCCCAGCTGGAACTCGCGAGTGCAGGCCATCTGCTCCTCAAGTAGCGACCAGATGGCCGGCCAATCCGGCGTCGCGCTGATTACCGGCAGTATCGAATCCAGCTCTGTCAGCAGTGACTGGGTGTTCTCCTGGCCCGCCGCTACTGAATCGACAATGTTCTCGAAGGCGGCTGGGCATGTGGATGGTCCCTGCAAGAGCTTCTTCGCCTCAAAGTAGAAGAACTTACCGCCACCCATCCATTGGCTCCAGGAACTCCAGGGGTCCTTGCTTGACTCGTAGCCTTGCATCAGCTTCTTGGCGTACTCGACCTCCCCCGCCGCAGCCAACCTTTTAACCATCAGGAAGCGGCAGCGCGCGTCGTCCTGCAAGACCTGCCAGCGCTCAAATATCCTCCGCGTCAGATGAAGCGGGGCCGTCTCGGCCAGATCTCTGAAACGGTACGGGGCGTTGTAGTTCAGTTCGTCGCCATCCGCTTCAAACGCGCGCTCAAGCTGCTCGAGAGTGGTCTCCGAGTCGTACTTGCTTGGCGTATACGAGTGTCGAGGTTCCGGCGCTTCTGACGTCCACCGGGCTACGGCGGCGTCGAGCTCGGCGGATGAAAACCCATGTCTTCCGGCAGCGGTGCGAAGGCGCTGGAGCAGTCCGACCCTCTCGTGTGCCCTGCTGGCTACCTCGATCACCGCCAAAAACATCCGCGCGAGCGGTTCAATCTGTATAGGTCCTGCGGCGTCGGCGGCGATGTCGATGAAGTCACCGACGTGGTGCGGGTCCCGGTAGTACGGTTCCATGTAGAACGGCAGACACAGACCGCACCAGACCGTCGCGCAAGCCAAGACGAGTTCAGGGCTTCGCCGCACCATCCCCGTCATGAGCAGGTCAACACGGTTCGGCCAGCCAATCAGATTCCAATCCGCCAGTGTCTTTGACACCTCGAAGCCGAAGCGAGGTCCGACCTGCGTCGCTTCCTCGATTAGCGACATCGTCAAACGATGCGCGGCCGACGACCCTTCCGTTTCGGTCATGCCGCCGACCTGGCGCATTAAGGTCGATACTCGCTTGACCCGGTTCTCCGGGTCAGCGGCGTTCGCAAGGACCAGGATGTCTCGCCAGATTGCGTACTGCGGGTCTTTCTTGGGGGCCAACGCGTAGCCAAGGCATTGCTCGGGAACCGTCGCCAGCAACTGTTTGGCCCGCTCTAAGTCCCCGACCGCAGCCAACGCGATGGCCAGATCGGCCAACCCGTCGATCTGCTCGCTCGGCGTGCTCTCCTGAAGCTCCGCCACGAGTGCGTTGAGTCGATCGACGGCCGCCACCCGGTCACCGTCAACCCTATACGCATCGACGGCCAATCTGCGTCGCAGGTACGCAGTGCCCCCCAGCGTCGATGAGGCGATGGCTGCGTCAATTTCCCGAAGTACCGCACGGTACTCAGTCTCGCCGCGCTTGGCGCCGAGCCTCAGCAGCGCTGGCACGAGCATGGGGACCGCTTTGAAGGCCTGCTGGATGCGATATGACTCGCTGCCGCCTTCTGATGTCAGACGTAGGACGTACCCAAGGGCAATGCGGGCTTCGTCCTGGATGCTGCCGGCCGGCACGGACGCGTTGTCGACGGCGGCGCGACCTAGAAGCACGCCTATCGTCGAGGCGTGCTGCTGGAACGGATGAAGGAAGGTGTGCTTCGACGGTATCGCGCTTGGCAGCGGCTTATTGAGCAGCGTGCAAAGCCTCGCGTGATGCATCACCGCACCGACCAGATTACCCAGCCCAGCCAGGTCCGTCTCGTCGTCGCACATAGAGATCATCGGTGCGACCAGCTTGTCGAACAGGGCCTCGGCTAGGTAACGATGGTCAGCTTCGAATGCAATTAGTGCCATCCGGCGTCGGTAGCCGTTGGGTACCTCTACGAAGCCAGGAAGGGCGGCGGCAGCATCAAACAGGGCAAGCGCTTGCGCAACGTCGCCACGCCGACTGGCCACAAGACCTGCGTGAACCATCACCGAAGGTTTGTCTTCGTTGGCTACCCCGAGCTTGCTGCAGAGGTCTTGTGGATCGGCGCCAACCTTCTGAAGGAGCATCGCCTCTGCGGCTTCCCTCCTCAGATGCAGTTGCAGCGCGGCGACAGTTTGCGGATCCACCTTTTCGGGCTGGCGTAGCCCCTCTGCGGCGAGGTGGTCAATCGCTATCTGGATCTGCTCGGTGTCTCGGAAGTGGACGGCGCGCCTTGCCCACCTCTCGAATTCCGTTATGTTGTGGTCGTGCCCGTGGTTCTGGAACTTGGACGTATGGAGCTGCGACAGTGGCTCGAGGCTTTCAAACAGTTCCTTCGCCCGCTCGAAGTCCCCTCGCGCTAACAGGGCGTCGACGACCTCGTAGCCCTGGCTGGGGAAGTACTGCACGAAGGCCAGGGCTGCATCAATGTCCCCAACCGCTAGCATCGCCAGCGGAAGCTGGTTGGCGTACTCAAGGGCAGTTTCCCGCCGCCCCACTTCGTCACGACACAGCAGCAGCCGTGAGAAGTCGGTCGCATCGTGCGTTCCACGCACTGCCAGCAGAGCCAGGCGGATATCGGCGTGGGCGCAGGGCTGGAAGAGCGCCCCAGCCTACGCCGCGAACTCTATGCCGTCGATAGACTGGT
>ERZ1029870.39-NODE-39-length-17725-cov-1035.527731_pt1 | contig 17725 bp, 21 predicted proteins | sample MGYA00519236_ERZ1029870 | MGnify/ENA primary metagenome ERZ1029870 (study PRJEB33666, sample SAMEA4610924) | skin metagenome | biome: Human-associated habitat; feature: Malodor aspect; material: skin | place: Philippines | collected 2015-08 ... | reverse complement strand
GTATACCTACCCTGTAAAAACACGTAGATATGATATCTCTAGTTTTTAAAAGTAGGTTGCATCGGTCTTTGTGATGCAAACTTCAAGTCGTAAAAACGACTTACCTTACGAGTGTATCTACTTTAAAATTTCTAAAGTATACTGTCTCGTCTTTTGGCGTTTATACACACCAAAAAAATAACTATAAAGCAAAATCACTTTATAGTTATAGTATATATTAATAGTATTGTTTTGTAAATTATTTTAATTGTTAAAATTTAACACGATGGGGGTTTTCTTGGGGTGGGAAGTAGTCATCTCCGAATTCATTCATTTTATCTACTTCATCATCGATGTCATCATCACTTAAACCTTCATATGTTTCATATAAATCGCCGTTTTCATCGTATAAATCGTCTTTTTTAAATCTACTCATTATATCTATCTCCTTTTTATTAATTATTTTTTGATATAAAGTAGTGTTCAGTTTTGTATACCTACCCTGTAAAAACACTTAGGTATGATAAACGGTAGGCTGATTATTCTCAAAACGCTGTTGTATACCTACCCTGTAAAAACACGTAGATATGATATCTCTAGTTTTTAAAAGTAGGTTGCATCGGTCTTTGTGATGCAAACTTCAAGTCGTAAAAACGACTTACCTTACGAGTGTATCTACTTTAAAATTTCTAAAGCATACTTTCTCGTCTTTTGGCATTTATACCTACCAAATAATTTTAAATATGGAAGAAACGGATATATTTTTATCCGCTTCAAAGTAAAGTAAAATGATAAGTTCTCTAATTTTTACCTTATCAAAATTAAATGATAAGGTAATTATAGTATTATACACAACAGTTAAAATGTCAATTTTTATATATTAAATACCAAATTCCCCTTGTTTTTCTTGTGCCTTTTCTTGTGATTTCAATTGTTCTTTGATAATTGTTTCAATATCTTTCATCGCTATATTTCTCGCAGCGTTTAATTTGGCATGTGTAGTATGACCACAGTTGACGCACTTGAATTTATCTTGAGATTGTCTATTCTTTTTAGAAATATAGCCACATTTATGACAACGTTGTGATGTGTGAGATGGTTTAACCATCACAACATTAATACCATACTCATTAGCTTTATATTTAATCTTGTTTTGCAAGTCAAAGTATGACCAATTTTTAAGAAATGAATAATCACTAGAAATACCAGTTAAATCTTCTAATTGTATCGTGCCACAACCATTTTCGATAGCATAATCAATAATGAACTTACTGTATCGATGGTTAGTTAAGTCTTTAAAATTAGCAATTTTGCTTTCTAAATTATTTAATGACTTGAGTAGGGTATTTCGCCCGTGACCACGACGATTATCTGAACAATATTTAAGTTGATTTTGTTTTTGACGGCGTTGTTTGTTGACACGTTTTCTAAAACTTTCAATTTCTCCACCATCGATAAACTCATGCTTTTTGGTATCGTCCACTTGCATTGTTACGGCTTTGGCGATACCTAAGTCGATACCTAAAATTTTATCTTTATCAATCGCCACTTGTTTGACTTGATTATCTTTAAAGACAAGTAAGATATATACGTCTTTACCTTTTCGTTGTATAGAACTATCACAGATTTTGTATCGTCCATCTAAGATACGTTGCATCACGATATTAGCATGATTTTTATTTGAACGTATCTTAAATTCAACTTGACCTGTCTTGAGACCGTGCTTTTTTTTACCTTCTTTATCGAAAATAGGCAATAAAATCGTATCAATGCTTGTTACTTTAATATCACGTCCCGGGATAAACATAGGTTGTTGTCGTTTACAATTAGGAATAGTAGCATTACCACGCAACATATCTTTTTGATTCTTCTTATAAATACCAATTGCATCTTTGATTGCACCATTTAGCGTATCTTTATAAATGCCATCATTTTCATATTCTTCTCTAACTTGATGCATAATATACGATTGTAATGTTTTATATCCATGCCATCGATGTCTCATCAATGCATTGACTTTATTGTCAGGGTTGTTTTTATTCCATTCTAATTCTTTCATAACTAACTGATGATATAACGTAATCGTCTTATTTTTTAGTTTCCATACGTTATAGTCCATTTGTTTAACATGTTCTCCAAATACGTCCCAATCAATTGTTAAAGGCTTTAATATTTTAAGTTTTGCTACTTTTGCCATATAAACACTTCTTTCTTTTTTTGATTTATGTATATAGTATAAGACATAGGTAATGATATGTAAATATGTAAATATGTAAATATAAACATAAAAAAATAAGTACATAAACATTATGCACTTTGAATAATTAAATATTAAATTTCATCGATGATTGCTTTTTAACCTATAAAATCACGCAAGTATAATACAATAGTAAACGTTATCTGCGCATTTGTATACCTACCCTGCAAAAACACGCAAGTATGATACCTTTAGTTTTCAAAGTAGGTTGCATCGGTCTTTGTGATGCAAATTTCAAGACATAACGACTTACCTTACGAGTGTATCTACTTTAAGCGTTCTAAAGTATACTGTCTCGTTTTTTGGCGTTTATACACACCAATAAACTGCTCTTGCAAGACTCGAACTTGCGACATATCGGTTAACAGCCGATTGTTCTACCAACTGAACTAAAGAGCATCAATAGAAAAGGTCAATGATGGACTCGAACCATCATCTCACAAATTAATGTGGCTTTGACCAAGTAGTTATTCATCAAAACAGGGTTCGAAATATTTTGATGAACACTTACTATTAAGCTAATTGACCATATAGTAGGGGACAATACTGCTCTCAATTCAATATCGTCCCAAGTGCCTAATGTACGACTTGAACGCACAACCTACTGATTACAAGTCAGTTGCTCTACCAATTGAGCTAATTAGGCATAATTATAAAAGATAACCGCTTCAAGTGTTGAATATATAGATGTTCTCCCAAACACTACTTAAAGCACACTTCAGCGCGAAACTTGAAGCGGTCAATCATTAGTTGTAGACCAAACATATTAGTTTGATAAATAAAGTATATAACAATAGTATGTGTAAGTCAACTATATGTTTATTTATTTTTTAAAAGTTTAAATAACAATGATAGAAAAAATCACTAAAAAAGATAAAATAATTTCAATATTAGATTGACAAAGTAATACCTATGTAGTATACTAAAGATACAAAATAAAAGAAAGAAGGAATTTACTTATGAGTTATGAAATTATTAGAACAATGTCATTAGATTTAGAAAATTTGAAAGCGAAAGTTAATCACGCAAGTAACAATGTGTTTCCGAAAGACTTTTCAAAAACAGTCATCGATGGAAACGGACGTTATGAACAAGTAAATGGTTTGAACGAAAAAGACCAATTCACATTTTCACTTATTACTGAAGTATTAGGTGGAATGTTTCAACTAAGAAAATCTGTTTCTAAACGTGTAAGATATGCGTTTTATAAAACAAGATTAAAAGAAATCGAGTTGTTTAAGGATAGCTTTTATGGTTGCTATGGCTTAGATGCTGAAAAAGAAGAAGACGCTAAGAAAATTAGAGTTTTAGTTGATACATTCTATGATGCATATAATGAGAAAGATAAAAAAGTTCAGCAAGTATTACAAATAACTGATGAAGATGCATCAACAACTGGTTGTTATATTGCTAAAATCAATCGAACAACATATAGATATTCATTTGGTAAAAGAGATGCCAAAGTATATGAAAGTCATAAAGAGATTACGCTTGACCAAGCATCATTGTGGACGGAAACAGAAATTATTAATCTATAATATGGAAACGGACGTTTAAAAGCGTCCTTTTTTTATTTTTTTAATTATATGTTTGACACGGACGTTATGAACAAGTAAATGGTTTGAACGAAAAAGACCAATTCACATTTTCACTTATTAAAGATGAGTTAGATGGAATGTTTCAACTAAGAAAATCTGTTTCTAAGCGTGTAAGATATGCATTTTATAAAACAAGATTAAAAGCATTTGAGATGTTTAAGGATAGCTTTTATAATTTCTATGACTTAAATGCTAAGAATGAAGAAGATGCTAAGAAGATTAAAGTCTTAGTTAATACATTCTATGATGCTTATAACGAAACGAACGAAAACAAAAATTGTTAATCTTTAATATAAAAGGGACGTTTAAGAGCGTTCTTTTTTATTTTTTAGATATTTATGATTGACAAAGTAACACTAATTTAGTATACTAAATATAGAAAATAAAAGAAAGAAGGAATTTAGTTATGAGTTATGAAATTGTTAAAACAATGTCATTAGATTTAGAAAATTTAAAATCGAAAGTTAACCACGTAAGTAACAATGTGTTTCCGAAAGAATTTACAAAAACAGTTATTGATGCAAACGGACGTTATGAAGAAGTAAATGGTTTGAATGAAAAAGACCAATTTACATTTTCACTTATCAATGAAATGTCAGGTGGAATGTTAGAACTAAGAAAATCTGTTTCTAAGCGTGTAAGATATGCATTTTATAAAACAGAGTTAAAAGAAAATGAGATGTTTAATAATAGCCTTTATGGTTGCTATGGCTTAAATGCTGAAAAAGAAGAAGATGCTAAGAAGATTAAAATCTTAGTTAATACATTCTATGATGCTTATAACGAGAAAGATAAAAAGATTAAGCAAGTATTACAAATAACTGATGAAGATGCATCAACAACGGGTTGTTATATTGCTAAAATCAATCGAAGAACATATGAATATTCATTTGGTAAAAGTGATGCAAAAGTATATGAAAGTCATAAAGATATTACGCTTGCACAAGCATCATTACGAACAAAAACAGAAATTGTTAATCTTTAATATAAAAGGGACGTTTAAAAGCGTCCTTTTTTTATTTTTTAAAATATTAGTTTGACAAAGTAACACTAATGTAGTAAACTAAAGATACAAAATAAAAGAAAGAAGGAATTTACTATGACAAACATTAAAACGATTGAATACTATAACGAATTTGCGAAAGAATTTACTAAAAAAATGTGGGGTCGAGAATTAGATATACCAATTAAATTTAATAATCGTAAAAGAATAGCATCAGGTTCATTTGATGTTTATACAGACAAAAATGACACTCAACGTAAGGGACATGTAAAAATAGACCTTGTATCTAAAAATCTTAGTTCACATGAAGAAACGATTGAAGTATTGAAACACGAATTATGCCATTGGTATTGCTACACTAATCATCTTGATTTTTATGATGGAGATAAAGATTTTGAGAATGAATTAAGTCGTGTAGGTGCGACATCAACTGAATTTGGTTATCTTAATGATAAAAAAACACAATTCATTCAAGATATGACAAAATCAAATAAACTTAAAAAGAATGGCTTTAGCGATGCGAAATATAATAAAATCACTCGTGAAAAAATGTTCGACCTCATCAAAGAATACAGTCCTGAAATATTAGATGCTTATTCAACACCAATATCAGTTGATAACGCATATGAAGTCTATTACAACGATAAGAAATTATGTTATGTGTTTAAATATTATGGTTATTGGATAACACTCGTTGAGAATGGCAAACAAGATAAATATAAATATAAAACACGTAAAAAAGCACTCTTGCCACTTATTTATCAATTAGAAAGCGAGCCTGTATAAAACAGGTTCGTTATTTTTTTATGCATTAGTTTGACAAAGTAACACTTATGTAGTAAACTAAAAATACAAAATAAAAGAAAGAAGTGTTGCTTTATGACAAGTATTAAAACGATTGAATATTATAATGAATTTGCTAAGGAATTTACTAAATCAACGTGGGGACAAGAGTTAGATATTCCAGTTGTATTCAACAATCGTAAAAGAACAAAATCAGGTTCTTTTATTGCTATTGTCAATAGTAAAGAAGAATTACTTGAACGCAAAGGACAAACTAAAATCGAACTTGTGACTAAAAAACTTCAATCTCATGAAGATGCAATTGATGTATTGAAACACGAATTATGCCATTGGTATTGCTACACTAATCATCTTGATTTTAAAGATGGTGATAAAGATTTTGAGAATGAATTAAGCCGTGTAGGTGCGACCTCAACTAAGTTTGGTTATTTAGACAAGGATAAATCTAACTTTATTCAAGGTATGACAAAGAATGACAAACTTAATCGAAACGGCTTTAGCGATGCGAAATACAAAGCAATTACATCACAAGATATGTTCGACATCATTAAGCATTATCGTCCATATCTAATAAAGAGTTATACTAGAGCATTTGCAGTCAAAAAAGCATATGAAGTCTATTACAAAGGACAAAAATTATGCTATGTATTTCATTTTCATGGTCATTGGATAACAATCGTTGAAAATGGCAAACAAGATGAATATCAATATAAAACACGTAAAAAAGCACTTATGCCACTTATATATCAAATAGAAAGCGAGCCTGTATAAAACAGGTTCGTTATTTTATGCTTTTAGATTGACAAAGTAACACTTATAAAATATAATTTAACTATCAATTATACAAAGAAAGAAGTGTTAGATATGGCAAGCATTAGAACAATTGAATACTACAATGGCTTTGCTAAACAATTTGCTGAACAAACATGGCAACAAACACTAGATATTCCTATTGTTGAAAATAAGCGAAGAAAAAAGGTCGCAGGTGCATTTTTATATCTTAGAAATACCGAACAATCAAGAGACGGACATAAACGTATTGATTTATCCTTTAAGCATCTTCATTCACATGAAGAAGTAATTGAAACAATCAAACATGAATTGTGCCGTTGGTATTGCTACACTAATCATCTTGATTTTAAAGATGGAGATAAAGATTTTGAAGCGGAATTACTAAAAATCAAAGGTACATCATCGCATTTTGGTTATCTTGATAAAGATAAATCATCATTCATTCAACAAAAAACAGTTGACGATTTAATTGGTCATAAGGGGTTTAAAGAGACAACATATCGAAAAATAGATAAAAAACGTATGATTGAAATGGTTAGGACGTATCGACCACACATATTAAATCATCAACTATATGGCATTGATAGAGCATATGAAGTCATTTATAAAGGCGTAAAGATAGGTTATGCATTTAGTTATCATAACGCTTGGTTAACGATTGCTATCAAAGGTAAACAAGATACTAAACGCTACACCAGTCGTAAACAAGCGACATATTATTTAGTGTACCAATATGAAAGTGAGATTGCGTAAAAGTAATCTCACTATTTTTATATAATGTTTGACAAAGTAACACTAATGTAGTAAACTAAAAATACAAAATAAAAGAAAGAAGTGTTTTACTATGGCAAGCATTAAATCAATTGAATACTATAACGAATTTGCTAAGGAATTTACTAAAACAACGTGGGGTCGAGAATTAGATATTCCACTTATTGTCAATAACAGAAGAAGTTCATTAGGTTCATTTCTCTTTGGAAAACATTCAGAAGCAACTAGAGACAGACATAAACGTATTGATTTAGTTTTCAAAAACCATGAAACACATGAAGAATTGATACAAACTATCAAGCATGAGTTATGTCATTGGTATTGTTACGTTAGCCATCTTGATTTTCGTGATGGAGACCTTGATTTTGAAAGAGAAATCAAAAAAGTAGGTACAATATCAACTAGAATTAATGATAATGACATAGAGAAATCAGAATTCTTTCAATCACTAAGAGAACAAGGAGAACTCAACAAAAAAGGGTTTGTTGCTATGAAGTTCAAAAAAGTAGATAGTGAAACCATCTATGATATTATCCAAAACTTTAAGACGGATAAAGCAACTGCTTCAGCACGTCTTAAAGAAATCACTAAGCCATATGAAGTGATATATCGTGGTAAAGTAATCGGTTATGTATTTTGGTTTAGAGGTTCATGGTCAAACATTAGAGAAAGTGATATACAAGATAAATACGCTTATGACACAAGGAAAGATGCTACATATGAATTAGTGTATTTATATGAAAATAACGATAAACAAGTCGCATAATGTGACTTGTTTTTTTATTTGAAAAATATAGTATTAGTTGACAATATCGGTTTGTCATATTATCTTTTAATTATAATTTAAAATAAAAAGGAGACCTTATTATGAAAATGATTACGAGAGAGAAAAAACAGTTTGACTTATTTGCTTTTATAAATAATGCATCAACATTTGATTTATTTAATGATATGTCTAAAAATGGCATTGATATTCAAAAAACAAGTAATAAAGAAGCGGTTAATCGAATTATTACTAATGATGATGTAGTGATAGTCAAAGTTGATGATGATAATAAAGCAACAATTGTTGAAGTCATTGATAAAAAGCAATTTGAAGAAAATTACGAAAGTACATTAATTGAAAGCATTAATAGTAAATTTAAAGATAATGATAATTATCGTTCGACACAATCAAAATATGACAACCAATCAGCACATTCACAATCAAACGGTCAAGGTAATGAGTCATCGCAACAAAACACAACACAAGAGCCGTCAATCGAAGAAGTAATTGAAGATATTGGTCGCATATTTGGTGGTACAATTTACACGAACAAAAATAGAAAAAGAGATATCGATGAACAAGTCGATAAAGCGAAAGACAAAGCTAGAGACAATGCTAAAAAAGGTATTGACGTTATGATTGACGTATTGAACAAAAGCAAGGATAGACTATAATGGACTTATTTAATTATGATAAATTTGTTGAGAATAAGTCATTAGAGTCAAGAGAACGATTTATACCAACTGATGACATCGATATTAGTCAAGGCATTAATCAACTAACATTAGATGAACGCATACGACTTGCTGAACGTGGAAATAAAGAAGATTTAGATATCTTAGTTGACGACCCCGACTATCGTGTTCGAGAACTTGTTGCTAATCATGGTTATGATGCACATTTATCGAAACTTGTGACCGACCCTAGTCCAATGGTACGTGGAGAAGTAGCTGCTCATGGACGTGAACGTGATTTAGAAATGCTAAAAAAAGATAAAAATAGCGAACTCAAAGCCTATGTCAAAGAGCAACTCGAAAGTGAATAGACTTAGTAAAAATGTGATACCTTTTAATTAAAAGGTATCTTTTTTATTTTTAAGTTGACATAGTAGTACCAATGATATATACTTTAAACATCAAGTTAAATAAAAGGAAGGAGATTGATTGTGACTTCTATCCGAAACAAATTTAATTTAACTGATGATGAAATATACTTACTTAATGAAAAGTGTATTTCTCGTCAAGCCTATGCTAATCGCATTACTCAATGTGGTTGGTCGAAAGACAAGGCGCTACACCAAGATATTTGTCATCGAGAAATGCTACTACCTGAAGAAAAGCAGTTGCTCGAAGATAACAGAATAAGCATATCGACCTATTCTAAAAGGCGAAAACGTGGGTGGTCGAAAGAAGATGCTTTGAATACTAAACCACGTTGCTATGTCAAAATATAATAATAATAAAAAGGAGATATACATTATGACTGAACAAACTAAAAATAACCAAGTAGATTTATTAGAGAAAGCAACACCAAAAAACAATGAAGTAGATTTAATGGAGGGAGAAAAATTTAGCTTAGCTGAAGCTGACCCTGAAAAAGTTGAAAAATATAAACAATTACTTGTTAAAACGGATATTCGTTCTATTCAAAAATATGGTAACGAAGCGGAAAAAGAGCATAGCCGTGTACCTGATGCATTATTAGATGAAAAAAGAACGAAATCATCTAATGAAGTCGTTGGTAAACAACTAAAATATTTAATGGAAACACTTGAAAATGCCGACCCTGATAAATTAGCCAAACAAAACTCGAATATTTTCAAAAGATGGTTTAAAAAGGCAGAACAAAAAGTAAAAGATATTCGTCGTGAAATGGTAACTGTACAAGGTCGAGTAGATAAAATCGCTAATGAGTTAACACGTAGTGAAAGAAATATCGATGAAAGTAATAGAGAACTCGATAAATTATTTGAATTAAACCGAGATTACTTTAATGATATTAGTGCTTATATCGAAGCGGGTCATATCAGAAAAGGTGAATTAGAACAAGAATTAGAAACACTTCAACAAAAAGCAAGTGAAACAGGTCATCAAGAAGATATTCAAGCCGTGAGTGATATGGAAGAATATATCCATCAACTCGATAAACGTGTTTATTCTTTAGAATTATCTCGTGAAGTAACACGTCAAACAGGTTCGCAAATTCGCATGATACAAAATACTAACCAAGCACTTGCTGAACAAGTTAACTCATCAGTTAATTCAGTTATTCCAATGTGGAAAAACCAAATCGGTATTGCTTTGCAACTGAAAAACCAAAAAGATGTGGTTGATACTCAAAAAATGGTAAGAGATACAGCAAAAACATTTATGATTAAAAATTCTGAAATGCTACACAAAAATGCCGTTGATATTGCTAAAAGCAACGAAGAACCAATGATAGATATCGAAGCGGTTCGTAAAGTGAATGAAAATACATTAAAAACTATTCGAGATGTATTACAAATTAAAGAAGACAGTAAGCGTAAAATTGAAGACGGACGCAAAACGCTTGCTGAAATCGAAGAAGAACATAAAAGAGAACGTGATAACTTACTTTCTAACCATTATTAATCGCTTTGATGAGCGAGAAACGATATTGCTATTGTTCGCTCAATAGCAATATTTTTTTACATTAATAGTTGGCATTGTATTGACTTGTATCACAGATATAAAGTCGCCAAAAAAGAAAAATGCAAAATGAAAAAGGAGAGAAAAAACAATGAATTTAACAGAAGCATTTATTTCAGTAACAGAAAATTTACTTATTGTCCTTGCGTTTTTATTAGTTATAAATCTTTTAATTGCGATGCTTAAAGAGAAGATTTCGAGAAATCTAAGGCAAAAGAAATCATCTAATGACACTACAAATACATCTGAATATGACGAAGACGAAAAGGAATTGTCCGATTTTGCTACAACTATATCCGAACACCTAAATGACATTGTAGTCACAGCAGACGATATCATTTATCGTAAATATGAATTGCTAGATATCGATAAAACTATCGCAAATAAACAATTGTCATGGAAATTCGATACCTTCATTGACAAGCATGTTGATATGAATGGAGAAAAAATACACATCGAAAGTGTGCCATTTACAAGTGAAAAAGACACTTTATTCAAAAAAGATAAAGCACTTAATGATGAAGAATTAAAACAAATTGTTAATGAAGTGACCAATTATCAACCTGAACAGTTTATAACACATATTTATCATGACTTTAATACAGACAATCTATCTTTATCTAATGCGAAACGTGTTGTGGTTGAACATTGTAAAGCACCAATGCTTAATGATGATGAAAAAAGACAGTTAACAGAAACATTGTTAAAAGATATTAAGCGTATTGAAGATATAAATGATGAAAAGCGATTTTATGAATTAAACGATAAATATAAAAATCAATATGAACGAAAATTATCACAAGAAACACTTAAAAATTTGTTGAAACGTAATGTTGAACTTGAACAAGAAAAACATATGATTTCAAGAGATATTTCATCTCAACAAAAATCGCTCGAAAACCAACAAAGTTTATATTGGAATGAGCAAACAAAGTGTAACGATTGAAATTAAAAAGTAGATAAGGAGTGGTTATCATAGATAATTTACAACCTAGTTTAAAAGTACATGAAACAAACTTCATTATGGAGTTTATGTTGAATTATTCTTTATTCTTTTTTGTCATGTGTTTAATCGCTATAACATTAATTGTCGGCATTGTATTGACTTGTATTACAGATATAGCGTCGTCAAAAAAAGAAAAAATGTAAAGATGAAAAAGGAGTAAAAACAATGAATTTTAATGAACAGTTTAGTGAAATGATAGAATTTATAGAAAATGGCCCGGGAATATTTGCACTTACTTTAATGATAGGAGGGCCGATGATATCATTCGTAATGATTATTCTTGATGCTCGAAAGGAAAATAAATTATCCGATGATACTACAAGTGCATCTAAACATGAAGAAAGTGAATTATCTGATTTTGCTACAACTATCTCTGAACACCTAAATGATATTGTAGTCACAGCAGACAATACAATTTATCGTAAGTACGAACTAATCGATGTGAACAATACAATTAAACATCAAAAACTAATGTGGAAATACCCTGAATATTATAATCAGGTGTATCGCTTTAACCCAAAAGGTTTACTTTATCATATTCAAAGTGTTTCATTTACAGAAAGCAAAGACTGTAAATACACAGTAAGTATAGGCTTGCATGATAAAAGTGAGTTGAGTGATGAAAGGCTCGAAGAAGCGGTTGATTGGATAACCAAACACCACCCTGAAACTTTTATTACTCATATGTATCATGACTTAAATTATCATGACTTATCTTTATCAAGTGAGAAACGAGCAATCATAGAAAATTGTGAAGTTCCTTTACTATCAGGTGATAACTTATATGGTATAGCGTACAGTCTCCAATGCATCAACGATTATGAAAGTCGAAAAAAAGATGAGCAAATCTACAAACAATTAAATAATAAATATAAACAAAATAAAAAGCGAAAACTTGAAAATGACAGTCTTGATAGTTTTAATGAAACGCACCAAAAGTTTGATGATTATTTGAAAGAAAGTAATAGAGAAATAAACAATCATAAGGAAAATATCGAAACGATTGTTAATCAAGTGTCAGCTAGAAAGGAAAAAGTAGTTTAAATGAATGGTAATGAAAATTTTTTAGATAATTTTATCAACGTATTAGAATTTTTTGAAATTGCTTTAAAAGGCATGTGCGTTATTGCATTTATTTGCTTAGTCATTATCAGTATTTTTATTTTATTGAAAAAATATTTAACGAAAAGACGTAATGTAAAACATCAAGAAAACGAAAATCACTACAAATATATCAATTCAAAATCAAAACGTAATTTCAAACAAAAAAAGATGCGTTTATCAAATGTTGATGATTGGCTTACAAATACACAATCAAAAAACAAAAATATATCTGACGAAGATATGAAACATTCAATACAATATCAAGCAAACACGTTGGAAAGAGAAGTGTTCAATCAACTGAATGACCTTGTGGTTGTCGGTGATAATAGCATTTATCGTAAATATGAACTTATGGATATTGACAAAACCATCGAAACACAAAAATTAATGTGGAAATATGGAGATGATGTAAAAACATTTACAACTCACATTGATGGTCAAGACTATACAGTTAATAGCGTTCCATTTTCTTCAAATGAAGATACTTCATATAAAAGACTGGAAAATCTAAATATTGAGCAAGAAAACGAATTGATAAACAAAGCTACAAATAACAAACCTAATTTGTTCATAAAGCATGTATTTCAAGATAGTATTGAAGACATTCCTTTATATACAGAAAAAGGTATTGTGTTTGATAATGTTTTATCAAAACGTCTCAACTTAAATCAAAAAAGCGACATCGCATCAATTGTAGGAAAGATTTACCATTCTGAAAAAATGAATGAGTTAATTAGTCGATATGAAAACCAAAACGAACGCAAGTTATATAAAGATGGTCTTAATAGCACATTAAAAAAATACAACGAATTAGAAAAAATGAACAAAACAATAAATAACGAAATTGATAATTATCGTAAAAATATTTCATCAATTATCGAAGAAGTAAAAGAATAAAAATAAGATTTCATATACAATTTATGAAATAAGAAAGGGCGTTTTAAATGATGCAATTGTCAGAAATAGTACATGGTTGGGCAACAGACGGTATAATAATCGGCTGCTTAAAATTTCTTGGTATATCAATCGTGAGTTTAGGCGTACCGTTGGGGATAACTACAACAATACAAAATATAGTTGGAAAACGTAAAACAGGAAATTCTAATACTAATTATCAGATTGATAATAATGATAGTGAGATAGAAACAGAAACAGAAAAATTAGAAAGAAAAGTATATGACCAATTAAATGCAATTGTCGTTGTAGGCGATAATACTATTTATCGTAAATACGAACTTATGGATATAGATAAAACAATTCAAGAAAAAAACTTAATGTGGAAATATGATAACAAAATAGAGGTATCGAAATTGGTTGATGACAAACCTTTATCGGTTGATGACAAACCTTTTTTATACACAAAAAGTGTTTCGTTCACAACAGAAAATGATGCGTCTTATAAACCAATAAAAACTATAACACATCAACAAGAAATCGAATTGATTGATGAAGAAACTAATCATATGCCACAAACCTTTATTAAGCACATTTTCCAAGATGATGGCAAAGAATATCGATTAGATACAGAAAAAGGTATCATCTTTGATAATTGTCAATCTGAACCTTTAAGTGATGAACAAAGACATTACATCTCTAAAATGATTGGAAAAATTTATTATGATGAAAAAATGAGAGAAGAAGAATTACAAATCATAGAGTGGCAACAACAATATGGAAATCAAAATCATCGTGACCTTGCAACTGACAGTTTAAAAAGTGCTGTAAGCAAATATCAACATTATGAAACAAAATTAGAAGAAACAAATAAAAAAATTAATGATTATCGAGAAAAGATTAATTCAGTCATTAATGGTATGTATGAACGTAAAAATAATGATACTGATAAAGGCTTAGTCACTAATTCTAATAACCAACCACTTTTAACAAATGATTTACATCAAAGTAAAGAATTAAATAACATCACTCATTCAGAAGATGATTTTGAATTTGATGCTAAAGATATGTATGAAAAAATAGAAGAAAATCTAAATGCTCAAAGAGAATTGCAAAGCGTAAAGCAAAGTCATGACGAAATAACAAGCAGACAAAATTCAAACAGTTTTGATGAAAATAGAGTTAAGAGACAGATTGAAACACAACGTAAAAAAATGGAAAGTGAATTTAGTTTGTTTTGGTCAACAGTTGACGAAAAATTCGATAAAGTAGACAAAACATTTGAAGAAAAAGAAAAAGAAATAGACGATTTATTTAAAAAATTGTGGTCTCCACTCGATGAAACATACGACCAAGCGCTTGAAGAAAAAGAAAAACACATTGAAAAAAAGCGTGAAGAACGAAAAAGACAAATTGAAAAAAAGCGTGAAGAACGAAAAAGACAAATCGAACAAAAGCGTGAAGAAGAACGAAAAAGACAACTTGATTTGCAAAAAATAGAAGAAGAAAAGCGTCAGCAAAAATTAGATAAAAAAGTTAAAAGTATGTATAAAGAAAAAACAACAAACAGAAACCTAAATAAAAATGTTGTTGAAGAAACAAATATCGTAGAAGAAGCGATACCTTTCGATAGAATAGTTCGTTCAACAAACAGTTTGCCAAATGGCGTAAAAACAATTATACAAGAAGGCACTATTGGACTTAAACGTACAAAAACTATCCGTGTGGTAAACAAAAGTAATAACAACATTTCAGAAACAGTAACAACTGAAATAGTAAAAGAACCAAGTACAGAATTGATTGAAGAAGGTAATTAGACGATAAGGGAAAGGAATATTAATATGAACGAATTTGATAAATATGTGATTAAAACAGAAAACATTATACCTTCTATTACGTTTTATAGAAAGTATAAAGATAAAAAAGCACTTGATATCGCTAGTAAAAAGAAGTATTTACCTATTATAATTGTTTCAGTAGTAATAGGCATTATATTACAAATAATATGGAAAAATGATTTACTATATATGTCATTCTGTACTGGTATGTTACTTTATTTGTATTTTACTTGTACTGATTTCTTAAAAGAATATGAAAAAATAGAAAAAAATTATCAAAGCTATCGCCATTTCAATCTAAACAAGTTCAATGAGATTATTGTTACATCGGATAATAAAATTATGAGAAGAAATCAATGTTTTGATATAACACTATCCAACGAAGATGAACTTGTATTTTTAATACCGAAAGGTTCGAAAACGCTCACTTCTATTAAAGGAGATGCTAATTATTCTGAAGCGGATATCTTAGTGATTGAAAGTAAAGGGGAAAATATTCCTAAGTGGACGATAGACGATTTAGATAACAGATTAAAATTGTTAGAAAAAAATAAAGAGATTGAATTAAATAAAAATATCCAAAAATCGTCAGATAAATTCAAAATCGAAATGAAAGAAACGCAAGAATTAAAATCTCTAAACAATTTCTATAATAATCTATCAGAAAGTCAAACAGAAAGTTTAAACGAAATAGAAAAAGAGAAAGAGAAATTGGTAAACTTAACACAAAAAGTGTCAAATGGAGAAAATAAATGATACAATTGTTACGAAAAAATCAGTAATACGAAAGGATAATAACTATGAATAATTTAATTATAGCTTTTTATGAACGTTCCATTAGTGAAGATGAAATGTCAAATTTCTTAGAACAAAACCCTAATAGTGAAATTGATGCTAATTCAACAGTTAAGCAAGCAGATGTTTTTGACAGTAATGAAGCTATGGAAAATATGTTTGAAATGTTAAGAGAAAACGATTATGAAGTTAGATTAATTTCAAAATATGTTGTAGATGAAAACTCAGGAGATATTATAAAATAAACTGTAAAGCAAACGTAATAGCGTTTGCTTTTTTATTATTGACGGACTTTTATATATCCTTTATTATATATATATAATAATTATGAAACGAGTGAAGTTATGAGTGAAAGAAATTATACACCTTATACTACTGTCAATTTAGATGATGAAACATTTTCTAACTTCAATAAAATTAGAAAAAACGAAACTAAGGTAGCAGCTATGAGTGGTTTATTAAATAAAATCATTATTGGTCATTATGACTATATAAAGCCATACAATAGTCGAAGACCTAATAAGATAAAAATACCTAAACAACAAGGTCAATTAGCACAAGAAAAAGCTAAATCATTAGGCTTTAGCAATCTTAGTGATATGTTGACTATAATATTACAAAAAGAAAATAAATCTTGAAAATTCGTCTTTTTTTGACGAATTTCTTTTTATAGTTGACGGACTTTTTAAAGTCCTATATAATATGTATTGTGATGATATAAAAAACAAAAAACGAGACGTTCGTTTTCATCACTAATTTAACTTTACAATAGGGTGGTTTACACCACCCACTATATTTTTAGACCTTCATGAACAAAAAAGAAAGGAGAGTCATTCATACAAGATAATTGGTCGATATCTATAATGTATAAATGACAATAACTAATATGAAAAAAGTAAATAAATTTTTATCAACAGCAGCCTTTTTAGGTTTTGTTACGACTTTAGGAGTAACTCATCAAGCAGATGCATCAACAGGAGAAAATCCTGTTATTAATGTTCCATCACACCAACAGTTAGAATACGGAAGTGAATGGAGTCCTTATAAAAATGTTACAGCTTACGATAAAGAAGACGGCGATTTAAGTAATGCCGTTTATTATGAAGCGCCTTTATTTTCTACAAGCGAACCCGGAACATATTCGGTAGATTACTATGTTTGGGACACAGATGATAATATTGGCTCAGCAACTTCACAGTTAGAAGTTTTAAAACAAGGTCAAAAAGTTAATAATACAAATACTGAAACACCAAATGTAGAAGATACAACTAATGGTACTGATAACACACCAACAGAAGAAACACCAAATGTAGAAGATACAACTAACGATACTGACAACACACCAACAGAAGAAACACCAAATGTAGAAGATACAACTAACGATACTGACAACACACCAACAGAAGAAACACCTAACGTAGAAGATACAAACAACGGTACTGATAACAC
>ERZ1029870.36-NODE-36-length-18560-cov-10.723156_pt1 | contig 18560 bp, 15 predicted proteins | sample MGYA00519236_ERZ1029870 | MGnify/ENA primary metagenome ERZ1029870 (study PRJEB33666, sample SAMEA4610924) | skin metagenome | biome: Human-associated habitat; feature: Malodor aspect; material: skin | place: Philippines | collected 2015-08 ... | reverse complement strand
GGTTGACCTGGTCGAGCAGGCTGCTGACCCCGCGCAGGGCGAAGTCGCGCAGCGGATTGGACAGGGCGAACAGCTTGACGAAGGCGGCCTTGGCCAGCAGCAGGCAGAAGGTGTCCTCGGCGGCCAGGTGGGCGGTGCGGGTGGCGCGCTCGCCGATCAGCGCGGCCAGGGGGAAGCATTCGCCGGTGGCGATTTCGAAGGTGGTCTCGGTGCCGCGCTTGGCCGTGTGCGGGCGCTCGCCGTGCACCCGGCCCTGCTTGACGATATAGAAGTGCTCCACCACGCCGTCGCTGGGCTGGATGATGGTTTCGCCCGCGCCGTAGAAGCGCAGCTGGCAGTTCTCCACCAGATAAGCCAGGTGCGCGGTGTCCATCTGGTTGAACGGCGGGAATTTCTGCAGAAACGCCATGGTGCCGTGGATGTTCTGCAACACCGCGGTCTTGCCTGCATCGGCCAGGGCGTCGGCCTTGCTCATGGGCTTGCGCCTCGCAGTTTCGAGATTCTGCCAGTGTGGCCACGCGCGTGGGCCTTGGCCATTGCACCTAAGTAGGGGGAGGTCGCTCTTTCCTCTGTGCTTGTCATAAAAATGACGCCTTAAATGCCGATATATGATAAGGCGCAGGCGTATGTCAAAATGCCATTTTTTCGTCGGCGACTCGCCTTTTCGCATTGCCGCGGCCGCCCGAACATATCTGGATGTAGTGCGTGAACCTGAGCAAGAGAAGAGGGCGCGTTGTGCCGTGTGGGACGCGCCGCGCCACGCTGTTTGTCAACACCCTGCTGCTGAGTACCTGCCTGCAGGCCCAGCCGCATTACGACGTCTTGCTCGAGCAGGCCCGTGCCGGGCATTACCAACCGGCGCTGAGCTTCCTGCGCGGGCAGGTGGGGGGCTGGGTCTCGCCTCGCTACCTCCCCGATCACCTGCTGATCGCTGGCTGGGCGGGCGAGGATGCCGAGGTCGTCAGGCTCTATGAGGGCTATGGCGCGCAGGTCGCCTTGCCTGCCGACGTGCTGACCGGCGTGGCTCGGGCCTATCGCAATCTGCGCCTATGGCAGCCGGCGCTGGCGGTCTACGAGCGGGGGCTGACGCGTTTCCCCGACCATCCGCCGATGGCGCTCGGTCAGGTGCTGGTCATGGCCGATGCCGGCCAGACGCAACAGGCGGTACGCCGCGGTCTGCGCCTGGTGCAGCAGGCGCCGCAGGACGCCGAGCGCCGGCTGGCGCTGGGCTACGCCCACCTGCGCGACGGCCAGCCCCATGCCGCGCTGTTTCAGATCGACCGCGCCCGCGAGTTGGCGCCGCAGCGCAGCGATGTCGCCAGCGAGTACCTGACCGCTTTGCAGCGCGCCGGTCTGGCCGAGCAGGCGCTGGCGTTCGCCCTGGCTCATCCCGAGCTGCTCGACGCCGCTCGGCAGCGCCAGCTGCAGGCCGACGCGCTGGCCGCGCTGGTGCGCATGGCGGACATGGCGACGCGTGGCGAGGCCGAGCGCTTTCGTCTCGCCGACCAGGCCCTGGCCGAGGCCGAAGGCCTGCTCCAGGCCTGGGCCGAGTTGCCGCAGGCGCGCCCCGATAGTCTGCGGGTGCGTATCGACCGGCTCGGCGCCCTGCATGCGCGGGTACGCATGGCCGAGCTGCTGGAGCACTACCGGCAGTTGCAGGCCGAAGGCGTCGAGTTGCCGGGCTATGCCCTGCGCTGGGTCGCCTCCGCGCTGCTGTACCTGCGCGAGCCGGAGCAGGCGGCAGAGCTCTACCGGCGGGTGATCGCCGGGGAAAACGACAAGCACCCGCTCTGGCTGGCCGACCATCAAGGGCTGTTCTACGCGCTGGTGGAAAGCGAGCAGCTGGAGGAGGCCCATCGGCTCGCCACGCGGCTGGCGGCGCAGCAGCCGCCGCGGCTGTACCAGCCGGGCAACCCCGAGGCCGAGCCCAATGCGCGCTGGCTGGAGGCGCAGGTCATGCAGGCCAACGCCGAGCTGTACCTGAACGACACGCCGGCAGCCACCCAGGCATTCGCCCAGTTGGCCGGGAACGCGCCGAACAACAGTTCGTTGCGCACCTCGCTCGCCAGCCTGTACCAGGTCCGCGGCTGGCCGCGACGCGCCGAGGACGAGCTGAAGGTGGTGGAGAGCACGGCAGCGCGGCATCTGGGCCTGGAGGTGCAGCAGGGCCTGGGAGCGCTGCAGCTGCAGGAGTGGCGCCAGCTCGACCTGCTGACCGACGACGTGATCCGCCGCTATCCGGAAAACCTGCAGGCGCAGCGTCTGGACAAGCTGCGGCGGGTGCATCACATGGCCGAGTTGCGGATTACCGCCTACCGCGGCCTGGGCTCGGGCAGCAGCGTATCCGGCGGCCATGACCTGGGCATCGACAGCGTCCTCTACAGCGAGCCGCTGCACGACGACTGGCGCCTGTTCGGCGGTGCCGGTTATGCCAGCGCGGATTTCGAGGAAGGGCGCGGCCATCATCGCTGGCAGCGCGGCGGACTCGAGTGGCGGGTGCGCAACCAGCGCCTGGAGGCCGAGGTGTCCCGCCACGACTACGGCCACGGCGACAAGCTGGGCCTGCGCCTGAACGGCTGGCACGACATCGACGATCACTGGCAGTACGGCTGGTCGGCGCAGTCCTTGTCGAGCGAGACGCCGCTGCGGGCGCTGAACGCCGACATCAGCGCCGACAGCCTGAGCGGCTTCCTGCGCTGGCGTGCCGACGAGCGACGCGAATGGCGGGCCTCCCTGGCTGCCGCGCATTTCAGCGACGGCAACGACCGTCTGGGCCTGCTGCTGGCCGGCAGCGAGCGTCTGTACACCGCGCCGACCTGGCAGGCCGACCTGGGGCTGGAGTTCTCCGCTGCCCACAACAGCGGCTCGGCCGACGTGCCCTACTTCAATCCCGCGGCCGAGTTCGGCGTGCTGCCCAGCCTGAGTCTTTCGCACAGCCTCTACCGTCGCTACCAGACCGCCTGGAGCCATCAGCTGCAACTGGGCCTCGGTAGCAACAGCCAGCGCGACTACGGCAGCGCGGCGGTCGGCCTGATCGGCTACGGCCAGCGCCTGCGCCTGGATGACCGTTTCGATGGCGGCATCACCGTGTCGGCCCTGAGCCGCGAGTACGACGGCGACCGCGAGCGCGAAATGAGCGTGCTGCTCGATCTCAATTACCGCTTCTAAGGACCATCCCATGGCCTATTTCCCTCGTTGGCTGCTGCTCGGGAGTGCCCTGCTGCTCGCCGCCTGCGCCGTCGAAGCGCCGCCCTTCACCCCGCCGCTGGAGCGCCCGCGGGCTGCCGCGGAGAGCCCCTGGCCGCAGGGGCGCGTCCTGGCACTGGCCTATCACGATGTCGAGGACGGCGAGGCCGACCAGCGCTTCATGTCGGTACGCACCGCCAATCTGATCGAGCAGCTGGCCTGGCTCAAGGCCAGCGGCTTTCAGGCCGTATCGGTGGATCAGCTGCTGGCTGCCCGCCAGGGCGGCCCGGCGCTGCCGGACAAGCCGCTGCTGCTCAGCTTCGACGACGGCTACGTCAGCTTCTACGAGCGCGTGCTGCCCATCCTTCGGGCCTATCAGTGGCCGGCGGTGCTGGCCCCGGTGGGCGTCTGGCTGGATACGCCGGCGGACCAGCCGGTGGATTTCGGCGGCGCACCGGTGGCGCGCGAGCGCTTCCTCAGCTGGCAGCAGATCGGCGAGATCGCCGCCAGCGGCCTGGTCGAGATCGCCGCGCATACCGACGCCCTGCACTATGGCGCGCAGGCCAATCCGCAGGGCAACCTGCAGCCGGCGGCGGCCACGCGCCTGTACGATCCGGCGCGCCGGCGTTACGAAAGCGATGCCGAGCATGACGCGCGCATCGCCCGCGATGTCGAACGCATCAGCGCCAAGATCCAGGCCGCCAGCGGCCGGGCGCCGCGGGTCTGGGTCTGGCCCTACGGGGAGGCCAGCGGCAGTGCCCTGCGCATCGTCGGCGACAACGGCTACGAGCTGGCCCTGACCCTGGAGAACGGCCTGGGCGACTTCGCCAACCTGCAGCAGGGCCCGCGCATGCTGCTCAGCGGCGACCCGGATACCAGCAACCTGGCCCTGGCGGTCAGCCGGGTCGAGGAGCAGAAGCTGATGCGCGTCGCCCATGTCGACCTGGATTACGTCTACGACCCCGACCCGCAGCAGATGGACGCCAACCTCGGCAAGCTGGTGCAGCGCATCGCCGACCTGCGCATCAGCACGGTGTTCCTGCAGGCCTATGCCGACCCCGAGGGTGACGGCCTGGTCAAGTCGCTGTACTTCCCCAACCGCCACCTGCCGGTGCGTGCCGACCTGTTCAACCGCGTCGCCTGGCAGCTGCGCACCCGCGCCAAGGTCGAGGTGTTCGCCTGGATGCCGGTGCTCAGCTTCGACCTCGATCCCGCCCTGCCGCGGGTGCTGCGCTGGTCCGCCGATGCCGCGCCGCAGGTGGACGAGGCGCAGTACCGTCGCCTGTCGCCCTTCGATCCCGAGGTGCGCCGGCAGATCGGCGAGATCTACGAGGACCTGGCGCGTCACGCCAATTTCGCCGGCGTGCTGTATCACGATGATGCGCTGCTCTCGGATTTCGAGGACGCCAGCCCGGCGGCCCTGGCGGCCTATCGCGCTGCCGGTCTGCCCGGAGAGATCGCCCGGCTGCGCGCCGACGAGGACAGCCTGCAGCACTGGACACGTTTCAAGAGCCGTTACCTGATCGACTTCACCACCGAGCTGACGGCCAAGGTTCGCGCCATTCGCGGCCCGCAGGTGAAGACCGCGCGCAACCTCTATGCGCAGCCGGTCATCAACCCCTACAGCGAGACCTGGTTCGCGCAGAACCTCGACGATTTCCTCGCCAGCTACGACTGGACCGCGCCCATGGCCATGCCCCTTATGGAGGGCGTCGAGGCGCAGCAGGCCAATGCCTGGCTGGATCAGCTGGTGCAGCAGATCGCCAGGCGTCCGGGCGCGTTGCAGCGCACGGTGTTCGAGCTGCAGGCGCGCGACTGGCGTAGCGGCAGCCAGGGGCCGATCGACTCACAGCTGCTGGCCCAGTGGATGCGCCGCCTGCAATGGCAGGGCGTGCGCCACTTCGGTTACTACCCGGACGACTTCCATAGCGACCAGCCGCGTCTGCAGACGATTCGGCCGGCGCTCTCCAATGCCTGGTATCCCCTGCCATGATCGATCGCATCTACGCCCTGCTGATCCTGCTGCTGGTGCTCGGCGCCCCGGTCGGGGTGGCCCTGGCCCTGACCGGGGACGTGCTACTGGACTTCGTGTTCTTCTACCCGCTGTTCATGTCGGCACTGTGGATGGCTGGCGGCAGCTACTTCTGGCTGCACTGGGAGCGCCACTGGCCCTGGTCCAACAGCGGCGAGGTGCTGCCGCCGCCGCTGGCCGGCGAACCACTGGTGTCGATCCTGGTACCGTGCTTCAACGAGGGCGAGCACGCCCGGGAAACCATAGGGGCGGCCCTGGCGCAGCGCTACCCGGCCATCGAGGTGATCGCCATCAATGACGGCTCTCGCGACGACACCGCCGCGGTGCTCGATCGCCTGGCGGCCGCCGAGCCGCGCCTGCGCGTGCTGCACCTGGCGCAGAACCAGGGCAAGGCCGTGGCCCTGCGCATGGGCGCCCTGGCGGCGCGCAGCGAATACCTGGTGTGCATCGATGGCGACGCCCTGCTAGATCGGGACGCCGTGGCCTACCTGGTGGCGCCGCTGATCGACAACCCGCGGGTCGGCGCCGTCACCGGCAACCCGCGCATTCGTACCCGCTCGACGCTGGTCGGACGCATCCAGGTGGGCGAGTTCTCCTCCATCATCGGCCTGATCAAGCGGACCCAGCGGGTCTATGGCCGCGTCTTCACAGTGTCCGGGGTGATCGCCGCGTTCCGCCGCAGCGCGCTGAACCGCATCGACTACTGGAGCGCGGACATGATCACCGAGGACATCGACGTCAGCTGGAAGCTGCAGCTCGATCACTGGTCGATCTTCTACGAGCCGCGCGCGCTGTGCTGGATCCTTATGCCGGAAACCCTGCGCGGCCTGTGGAAGCAGCGCCTGCGCTGGGCGCAGGGCGGCGCCGAGGTGCTGCTGAAGAACATCGGCACCATCTGGGCCTGGCGCTTTCGCTACATGTGGCCGCTGCTGATCGAGTTTGCCCTGTCGGCGATCTGGGCCTTCACCTTCGCCCTGTCGATCCTGCTGTGGCTGGTCGGCCAGCTGGTTGAGCTGCCGGCCGAGTTGCAGGTCAGCAGCATCATGCCGCCGGCCTTTACCGGCCTGGTGCTGGCCTGCGTATGCCTGCTGCAGTTCAGCCTCAGCCTGTTCATCGAGCGACGCTACGAAACCGGGCTGGCGCGCGCGTTGTTCTGGATCATCTGGTATCCCCTGGCGTTCTGGATGATCACCCTGTTCACCACCCTGGTCAGCTTCCCCAAGGTCATGCTCAAGCGGCGTCAGCAACGGGCGCGCTGGGTCAGCCCGGATCGCGGGATCAATACCCGCAACGCAAGGAAGCCGTCATGAGTCTGTTGATTCATAGCCAACAGAGCCGTTTGGGGCGCGCCGTCGATTTGCTGCTGACACTCTCCGCCTGGGTGGCGATGGCCTATCTGCTGGTACAGGGCGTGGCCTCGCTGCTGGCCAGCGGCCGGCATGGGTCGCGGCCGGCCCTGGTAGCGGGAATCATGCCGACGCTCGATACCCTGCTGATCTACCTGCTGGTGGCGCTGGGGCTCGGCGCCATCCTGCTGGCATGGGCCAAGTACAACGAACGCCGCGCCGGCTGGTACCAGCGCCGTTCGCGCATGCCGGACATCGCCGAGGAGACTCTGGCGGCCAATTTTCAGGTCTCCCTGGCGATCCTCGATTGCCTGCAACGTCAGCAGGTGCTGATTCTGCACAATCGCGAGGACGGTGCGCTGGCCGCCATCGAGCTCCCCGGCACCGCGCTGCGCCTACCGGCCCTGGCCAGCGGCGAGCTGCTCGAGTCGCTGCGCAGCGAAGAGGCGCCGAGCACCGGGCCGCTGGCGGGCTGAGCGCAGCCCTCTGGCGTGGGCGAAAACGGCGTCCTGGGAAAAGAAAATCCCCGCAGCGTGCGGTCGCTGCGGGGATTTCTTTGTCGAGCTGCGCTGAATCAGAGGCCGTTCTTGGCCTTGAACTCGCGGCGACGGCGGTGCAGCACCGGCTCGGTGTAGCCGTTGGGCTGCTTGGTGCCCTCGACCACCAGCTCCAGCGCGGCCTGGAAGGCGACGTTGTTGTCGAAGTCCGGAGCCATCGGGCGATATAGCGGATCGGCTGCGTTCTGACGATCGACCACCTGCGCCATACGCTTGAGGCTTTCGACCACCTGCTCTTCGCTGACGATGCCGTGGCGCAGCCAGTTGGCCAGCAGTTGGCTGGAGATGCGCAGAGTGGCACGGTCTTCCATCAGGCCGACGTCGTTGATGTCCGGCACCTTGGAGCAGCCGACGCCCTGATCGATCCAGCGCACCACGTAGCCGAGGATGCCTTGCGCGTTGTTGTCCAGCTCGTTGCGGATTTCTTCGGCAGACCAGTTGGTGTCCTTGGCCAGTGGGATGGTCAGGATGTCGTCCACCGACGCCGGGGTGCGCTTGGCCAGTTCGGCCTGACGGGCGAACACGTCGACCTTGTGGTAGTGCAGGGCGTGCAGGGTGGCGGCGGTCGGCGAAGGTACCCAGGCGGTATTGGCGCCGGACAGCGGGTGAGCGATTTTCTGCTCGAGCATAGCGGCCATCAGGTCCGGCATGGCCCACATGCCCTTGCCGATCTGCGCGCGGCCCTGCAGGCCGGTGGCCAGGCCGACGTCGACGTTGTTGTTCTCGTAGGCACCGATCCAGGTCTCGCTCTTCATGGCCGCCTTGCGCACCATGGCGCCGGCTTCCATAGAGGTGTGGATCTCATCACCGGTACGGTCGAGGAAGCCGGTGTTGATGAACACCACGCGCTCGCTGGCAGCCTTGATGCACGCCTTGAGGTTGACGGTGGTACGGCGCTCTTCGTCCATGATGCCGACTTTCAGGGTGTTGCGGGCCAGGCCCAGCACATCCTCGACGCGGGCGAAGATTTCGCTGGTGAAGGCGACTTCTTCCGGGCCGTGCATCTTCGGTTTGACGATGTACACGCTGCCGGTGCGGGTATTCTTGCGCGTGGTGTTGCCGATCAGGTTGTGCACCGCGATCAGGCTGGTGAACAGTGCGTCCTGGATGCCTTCCGGAACCTCGTTGCCTTCGGCGTCGAGGATGGCCGGGTTGGTCATCAGGTGGCCGACGTTGCGCACGAACAGCAGCGAGCGGCCATGCAGGGTCAGCTCGGAACCGTCCGGCTTGGTGTAGACGCGATCCGGGTTCATGGTGCGGGTGAAGGTGCTGCCGCCCTTGGACACTTCCTCGGCCAGGTCGCCCTTCATCAGGCCCAGCCAGTTCTTGTAGACCACCACCTTGTCGTCGGCATCGACGGCGGCGACGGAGTCTTCGCAGTCCATGATGGTGGTCAGCGCGGCTTCCATCAGCACGTCTTTCACGCCGGCGGCGTCGGTGCTGCCGATGGGGCTGGAGGCATCGATCTGGATTTCGAAATGCAGGCCGTTGTGCTTGAGCAGCACGGCGATCGGCGCGCTGGCCTCGCCCTGGAAGCCAACCAGCTGCGCGTCGTCACGCAGGCCGCTGTTGCTGCCGCCCTTGAGCGAGACGACCAACTTGCCGCCTTCGATGCGGTAGCCGGTGGAATCGACATGCGAGCCGGCAGCCAGCGGCGCGGCCTCGTCGAGGAAGGCGCGGGCGAAGGCGATGACCTTGTCGCCGCGCACCTTGTTGTAGCCCTTGCCCTTCTCGGCGCCGCCTTCTTCGCTGATCACGTCGGTGCCGTACAGTGCGTCGTACAGCGAGCCCCAGCGGGCGTTGGAGGCGTTCAGGGCGAAGCGCGCGTTCATCACCGGCACCACCAGCTGCGGGCCGGCCAGACGGGCGATTTCTTCGTCGACGTTGGTGGTGGTGGCCTGGAAGTCTTCCGGCTCAGGCAGCAGGTAGCCGATTTCCTGGAGGAAGGCCTTGTAGGCGGCCGCGTCATGAGCCTGGCCCTTGCGCGCCTGGTGCCAGGCATCGATCTGCGCCTGCAGCTCGTCACGCTTGGCCAGCAGGGCACGGTTCTTCGGCGCCAGGTCCTTGATGACCGCGGCGGCACCGGCCCAGAACTGGTCGGCAGCGATGCCGGTACCGGGAATGGCTTCGTTGTTCACGAAGTCGTACAGGGCTTTGGCGACCTGCAGGCCACCGACTTGAACGCGTTCAGTCATCACTTGCCTCACTCTCTGAGCTTTACTCAATCGCCGCTTCGGGCACCTCTGAAAACGACCTGCGCACTCTACACCTGCGCTTTCAGAGAGGCTCGTCGGAGACGGGCTGGCCGTCTTGTAGTCCGTGGCGCGGCATACTACATGAAGATTCCGGGGAAATGCAGTAGGTATGCGTCAGACCGCGACCAAAAGACTATTTCCAGTCACGCCCAATACATAGTGTGTTCAAAAAACTTACATATTGTTCCATAGAATTGTTAAAAACGTACACGATTAATTGCTCGGGCTAGTGACAACGACGTCAATATGGCCTAGGCGCCAGCTCGCCTATACTGCCTGACACAACATTTCGGAGCTGCCATGACGGTTTCCGCTGCGACCACGGCCGACCTTGCCGACCTCACCCGCCTGTTCGCCGGCTATCTGCGTTTCTATCAGGTGCCGCGCGCTGATGCGGATATCGCCGCCTTTCTCGGTGCGCGTCTACAGCACGGTGATGCGCAACTGTTCATCGCCCGTGACGGGCAGGGCACTGCGCAGGGTTTCGTGCAGTTGTATCTCTTTCATGCTTAGCTGGTGCTGGAACCGGCCTGGCTGCTCAGTGATCTGTATGTCGACGAAAGCGCGCGCCGCTGCGGCGTTGGCGAGGTGCTGATGAAGGCTGCCCGCGCCCATGCCGAGGCGAGCGGGGCCTGCGGTCTGCAACTGGAAACGGCGAATACCAACCTGGCTGCTCAGCGTCTTTACGAGCGTCTTGGCTACGTGCGTGACGAACAGTTCTTCACCTACTGGCTGTCGCTGCGTGGCTGACTATTTCCCATCCTGTGAACGAGTGAGGTAGTACATGGATCATCTGGTACTGACGGTGATTGCCGAAGACCAACCGGGCCTGGTCGAGCGCCTCGCCGGCTGCGTGGCGAAACATGGTGGCAACTGGCTGGAGAGTCGCATGGCGCGCATGGCCGGGCAGTTCGCCGGGATCGTGCGGGTGGATGTGCCGGCCGAGGCCCATGCCGGCCTGATCAAGGAGCTTGAAGCGCTCAGTGCGCAGGGCATTCGCGTGCAGCTGGCTGTCAGCGGTAGCGAACCGGGCGGGCGCTTCACTGCGATTCGTCTGGAGCTTGTCGGTAATGATCGACCCGGTATCGTCCGCGATATCACCCGAGTGCTGGCCGAGCAGGGCGTCAACCTGGAGAGCCTGCTGACCGAGGTGGCGCCAGCGCCGATGAGCGGCGAGTTGCTGTTCACCGCCGAAGCACTGCTGGCCGTGCCGGAGGCGCTGGCGCTGGAGCAACTGCAGGCACGCCTGGAAACCCTGGCCGATGACCTGATGATGCTGAATCTGCGCGCCGAGGAGTGATATCCACGACGAGCGTGGATCAGCCTGTGGATAAACTGGGGAGCCCCGGCGCACTGCCTAGTGTCCCGGGGCTTTTCACTGGATGGTCAAAAATGCAGCAGGATCAATGGCTTGTGCACAGATGCCGGGGATAGATCTGTGGATAAGCCGGGGGTGACGGGCGCGAGCCCAAGGATGGCGCGGACCGGGAATGGCTGAGCGTTTTCTGCTCAGGGCACTCCCGGTGCTGGTTGGCGGATCGATCGCTGGGTCAAGCGTTCGAGCGTTTGCGCAGGTTCAGCCAGATATCCAGGCTGTACACAAACAGCCCTGCCCAGATGCAGGCGAAGGCCAGCAGGGTGCTCGGCGAGAAGTGCTCATCGAACAGCAAGATGGCTTGCAGTAGTACCAGGGTCGGTGCCAGGTATTGCAGGAAGCCCATCGTGGTGTAGGGCAGATGCCGCGCTGCGGCGTTGAAGCACACCAGCGGCACCAGAGTGATCGGTCCGGCGGCCACCAGCCACAGTGCTTCGCTGCTGCTCCAGAAACTGGCCTGGCTGCTCATGGCGGCGGGATGCAGCGCCAGCCAGGCCAGCGCCACCGGTAGCAGCAGCCAGGTTTCCACCACCAGGCCGGGCAGCGCCGCTACGGGTGCCTGTTTGCGGATCAGTCCATAGAAACCGAAGGTCAGCGCCAGCACCAGCGACACCCAGGGCAGGCTGCCCACCTGCCAGACCTGCTGCGCCACGCCAACCACGGCCAGGCCGACAGCCAGCCACTGCAGGCGACGCAGGCGCTCGCCAAGAATCAGCAGGCCGAGCAATACGTTGATCAGCGGGTTGATGTAGTAGCCCAGGCTGGCCTCAAGCATGCGGTCGTTGTTCACCGCCCAGACGTACACCAGCCAGTTGGTCGCGATCAGCAACCCGCAGCCGGCCAGCACCGCCAGACGCTTGGGGTTGTCGCGTAGTTCACGCCACCAGCCGGGGTGCTTCCAGACGAGCAGCAGCAGGCCGCCGAACAGCGCCGACCAAAGCACGCGATGGACGATGATCTCCATCGCCGGGATGCTTTGCAGGGCTTTGAAGTAGAGCGGGAACAGGCCCCAGATGATGTAGGCGGTAAGGCCCAGAACGTACCCGCGTTGCGGGTTGGCGGTGGCCATCGAAAATCCTTGGTTAGGCAGCTAACGGTTGTCGCGAAATTCTAGCGCTCTGGCCTCTGTCTTGTCTGTTCGTTCAGCTTTTTATGCATACCGAAACGCCGGCAAAGTCGTAAGGCAAACTTTACGCGGTGCGCGCAACTGTATGGGTGCGCGGACCTGGCGCCCCGGAGGCAATCCGGGAGCTGCGGTTCCGGATGCCATCGGCTCAGAACAGCCGCAGTGGCTCTTCATCCAGCGCCGCCATCTGTTCGCGCAGGGCGAGAATCTGCTCGCCCCAATAGCGCTCGCCGGCAAACCAGGGGAAGGCCAGAGGGAAGGCCGGGTCGTCCCAGCGCCGCGCGATCCAGGCGCTGTGATGCATCAGGCGCAGGGCGCGCAGGCCTTCGATCAGCGGCAGCTCGCGGGCGGCGAAGTCATGGAACTCCTGGTAACCGTCGACCAGTTCGGCCAACTGACCCAGGCGCTCGTGACGCTCGCCGGCCAGCATCATCCACAGATCCTGTACCGCCGGGCCCATGCGGCAGTCGTCGAGGTCGACCATATGGAAGGCATCATCGCGGTGCAGCAGGTTGCCCGGATGGCAGTCGCCGTGCAGGCGAATCGGCGTGTAGCGCACGCGGCTGAACAATTCATCCAGGCGCGCGAGCAGATCGCGTGCGACCGACTCGTAGGCAGGCAGCAGGCTGCGCGGCACGAAGCCGCCGTCGAGCAGCGAGGCCAGGGCGGCGTGGCCGAAGTTGTCCACAGTCAGGCTTTCGCGGTGTGCGAACGGACGGCTGGCGCCAATCGCATGCATACGCCCGAGCAACTGCCCCAGGCGATACAGCTGGTCGAGATTGCCTGGCTCCGGCGCCCGGCCACCGCGACGCGGGAACAGGGCGAAGCGAAAACCGCCGTGCTCGAACAACGTCTCGCCATCGCGCGCCAGCGGCGCCACCACCGGGACTTCGTGCTCGGCCAGCTCGGCGCTGAAACTGTGCTCCTCGCGGATCGCCGCATCGCTCCAGCGATCCGGACGATAGAACTTGGCGATCAACGGCGTTTCGCCTTCGATGCCCACCTGATAGACGCGGTTCTCGTAACTGTTGAGTGCCAATACGCGCGCGTCGCTGAGGTAGCCAAGGCTCTCCACGGCATCGAGCACCAGATCCGGAGTGAGGGTGGCAAAAGGATGGCTCATGAACGGCTCCGCATGATTGGGCGCTCAGTCTACCGGCTTGCGCCACACCTGGGGCGGGTGTAACCCGCCGTCAGCGTATTGGCGGTTTATCCCACCCTTATAGCTGAGTACCGAGCAGCACCTGACTGGCAGCGAACTGCGCACGCACCGGATCGCCCACCGTCAGCCTCAGGGCTGCCAGGCGCTCGGGTTCGATCGATGCGCACAGGGTCTGGCAGTTGCTCAGGCTCACGCGTACTTCGCTGGGGCCACCGTTGGCCGGCAGAATCTGTTCGATATGGCCTTCGAGTGCGTTGTGCTGTGCTGTGCGGGGAGCCTGTAGCGGTTGCAATTCCAGCCAGCCTGCTTTGATCAGCGCGACCACGCTGCTGCCTTCGCTCAATTGCAGGCTTTCCGTGCTGTCATGGGTAATCTGCGCCTGCAGGCGGCTGCCGCCGGGCAGTTCGATGTCGATCAGGTCGTTGTGGCCGTGGGCGTGAATCGCGCGCACACGGCCGGTGAGCTGGTTGCGCGCACTGGTGCGCAGCATCAGGCGACCGAGCAGTTCCAGGTCGGCGTCGTCACCGGCCGCCTGCAGCAGTTGCACCTGCAGCGCCTGCAGGCGTTGTTGCAAGGCCAGCAGGCGCTCGCCCGCCGGCGTCAGGCGCGCGCCGCCGCCCCCTTTGCCGCCGACGCTGCGGCTGACCAGGGGCTGCTCCGAGAGGTTGTTCAGCTCGTCGATGGCGTCCCAGGCGGCCTTGTAGCTCAGCCCGGCAGCCTTGGCGGCGCGGGTGATGGAGCCCTGCTCGGCGATCTGTTCGAGCAGGGCCAGGCGTTTCGGGCGGCGGCTGAGCAGTTGGGCAAGGGCATCGAGCTGCGACATGATTCAGGCCTGGTCGGGGAGAATGCCGGGCACGGTGCGTGACAGCAGCAGAGGCGTCAAGTCAGGTATCGCCCGGTCGCGGCGTACGTGCCAGGCAGTACACATCGACGCGCAGGGCGCCGGCCCGACGCAGCAATTGCGCGAGCATGGCGGCGGTGGCGCCAGTGGTGAGCACGTCGTCGACCAGTGCCAGGTGTGCACCGGCTACCTGTGCTGGCTGTTTCAGGCTGAAGGCCTGGCGCAGGTTGCGCTTGCGCGTCGCGGCGTCCAGGCCTTGCTGCGCGGGCGTGTCGAGGTGGCGCAGGAGCCAGTCATGCCTGACGGGCAGCTCGAGGCTGCTGCCCAGCCAGTCGGCGAGCATCTGTGCCTGGTTGAAGCCGCGTTGCCGTTGTCGTCTGCGCGCCAGCGGCACGGGCAGCAATGCCTGGGGGCGCGGCAGGCCTTCATCGAAGGCGTGGTGCAGATGCTCGCTCAAGAGCTCGGCAAGCAGACGCCCGTGCGGCCATTGCGCCTGGTGCTTGAAGCGGGTGATCAGGTTGTCGACCGGGAAGGCATAGCGCCAGGGCGCTTCCACGCGGCTGAAACTCGGTGGTTTCGATTGGCAGGCGCCGCAGATCATGCCGTGTGCCGGCAATGGCACCGCACAGATCTGGCAATGAGCCCCGAGCCAGGGCAGTTCGGATTCGCAAGCCGTGCAGATGCTGTGCGTGGGGTGATCGGTGGTTTCGTCGCAGAGCTGGCAATGGCGCCGTTGGCGTAACCAGGCAAAGCGTTGCAGAACGGTGAGGTCAAACGGAGGCATGGCGGCTCGTCCATGAGCAGTGGTGCCTGAAGTTTAGTCAGCGTCAGCGGATGAGCCAGCCCATTACGATCAGACCGAGAAACAGCCAGATCACTCCGCCGATGATCGAGCCGCGCAACAGTGAACGAGCGCCGCTGAACAGAAACAGCAGGCCGATGATCAGCAGGATGATGCTGAAAATCGACACATCCATGCCAATGGCCCTGGCCATACCCTGGAGAAAGTCGTCGATGGCATCGGCCATGGCACCCAGCACGCTGGACAGCATATCGACGATGAAACGGATGGCACGCCCCAGCGCTTCGCCGAGCTCTTCGAAAAAGCCTTCTACCTGCATGCAGAACATCCTGTTGAAGAGGTAAGCATTGGGCCTTGTGCCATGCCATAAGTTCTGTTGTCTGTTATTTGATCAGATGTAAACCTGTGCCTTTTTTGCGGTTGACAGCATCCAATCGCCACTTATGATGGCCAAAGCCTGAATGCCCCGCGCGGGCCTGACAACAGATGCCACCCAGCGTCGAAGGACTTCCCAGATGAGCGCAACCGCCGCAATCACCACCCGCCACGACTGGAGCCTCGCCGAGGTTCGCGCGCTGTTCGAGCAGCCGTTCAACGACCTGCTGTTCCAGGCGCAGAGCGTCCATCGCCAGCACTTCGACCCCAACCGCGTGCAGGTCTCCACCCTGCTGTCGATCAAGACCGGCGCCTGCCCGGAAGACTGCAAATACTGCCCGCAGTCCGGCCACTACAACACCGGCCTGGACAAGGAAAAGCTGATGGAGGTGCAGAAGGTGCTGGAGGCCGCCGCCGAGGCCAAGGCCATTGGCTCCACCCGTTTCTGCATGGGCGCGGCGTGGAAGCACCCGTCGGCCAAGGACATGCCCTACGTGCTGGAAATGGTCAAAGGCGTGAAGAAGCTCGGCCTGGAGACCTGCATGACCCTCGGCCGCCTCGATCAGGAGCAGACCCAGGCGCTGGCCGAAGCGGGGCTGGACTACTACAACCACAACCTCGATACCTCGCCGGAGTTCTACGGCAACATCATCACCACCCGCACCTATGGTGAGCGCCTGCAAACCCTGGCCTACGTTCGTGAGGCGGGGATGAAGATCTGCTCCGGCGGCATCCTCGGCATGGGCGAATCGGTGGATGATCGCGCCGGGCTGCTGATCCAACTGGCCAACCTGCCGGAACACCCGGAATCGGTGCCGATCAACATGCTGGTCAAGGTCAAGGGCACGCCGCTGGCCGAGGAGAAGGACGTCGACCCCTTCGACTTCATCCGCACCCTGGCCGTGGCGCGGATCATGATGCCGAAATCCCACGTGCGTCTGTCTGCCGGTCGCGAGCAGATGAACGAGCAGATGCAGGCCCTGGCCTTCATGGCCGGCGCCAACTCGATCTTCTACGGCGAGAAGTTGCTGACCACCGCCAACCCGCAGGCGGACAAGGACATGGCCCTGTTCAAGCGCCTCGGCATCAAGCCGCAAGAGCGTGAGGAGCATGCCGACGAGGTGCACCAGGCGGCCATCGAGCAGGCGCTGATCGAGCAGCGCGATTCCCAGCTGTTCTACAACGCCGCTTCGGCCTAAACCGCTGTTTATGTAGGAGCCAGCTTGCTGGCGATTGCGACTGCCGCTAATCGCCGGCACAGCCGGCTCCTATAGGGTATGCATATGCCTTTCGATTTATCCGCCCGCCTGGCCGAGCGCCAGGCCGCCGACCTGTTCCGCCAGCGGCCGTTGCTGCAGAGCCCGCAGGGGCCGCTGGTGCAGGTGGACGGTCAGCACCTGTTGGCCTTTTGCTCCAATGACTATCTCGGTCTGGCCAATCACCCCGACGTCATCGCTGCGCTGCAGCAGGGCGCGGAAAAGTGGGGTGTCGGCGGCGGTGCCTCGCACCTGGTGAGCGGCCACAGCACGCCGCATCACGAGCTGGAAGAAGCATTGGCTGCCTTTACCGGTCGGCCGCGTGCGCTGTTGTTCTCCACCGGTTACATGGCCAACCTGGCGGTGGTCACCGCGCTGGTCGGGCAGGGCGACAGTGTGCTGCAGGATCGCCTCAACCATGCTTCGCTGCTCGATGCCGGGCTGCTCTCGGGAGCGCGTTTCTCTCGCTACCTGCACAACGATGCGGTGAGCCTGGTCAATCGCCTGCGCAAGGTCACTGGCAACTGCCTGGTGGTCACCGATGGCGTGTTCAGCATGGACGGCGATCTGGCCGATCTGCCGGCATTGTGTGCCGAGGCGCGCGCCACGCAGGCCTGGGTGATGGTCGACGACGCCCATGGCTTCGGCCCGCTGGGCGCCACCGGCGGCGGTATCGTCGAGCACTTCGGTCTGGGCCTGGATGACGTGCAGGTGCTGGTCGGTACGCTGGGCAAGGCTTTTGGTACCGCCGGCGCCTTCGTCGCCGGCAGCGAGGAACTGATCGAGACCCTGATCCAGTTCGCCCGGCCCTACATCTATACCACCAGCCAGCCGCCCGCCGTGGCCTGCGCCACGCTGCAGAGCCTGGAACTGCTGCGCAGCGAACACTGGCGCCGTGAACACCTGCAGCGGTTGATCGCCCGCTTTCGGCAGGGCGCCGCTGAAATCGGCCTGAGCCTGATGGACAGCCCCACCCCGATTCAGCCGATTCTGGTCGGTGACAGCGCGCGTGCGCTCAAGTTGTCGGCGTTGCTCAAGGCGCGCGGCTTGCTGGTCGGTGCCATCCGTCCGCCCACTGTGCCGGCTGGCAGCGCGCGGTTACGTGTGACGCTGTCTGCCGCGCACAGCGATGCACAGCTTGAGCGTTTGCTCGAGGCATTGGCCGAGTGCTGGCCGCAGGTACGCGCCGATGCGTGAGACGTTGATACTGCTGCCAGGCTGGGGCCTGGATGGCGCCGTGTTGCAGCCATTGGCCGAGGCCCTGGGGGCTGAGCTGAACGTACAGGTGCCGCCCCTGCCACGTCTGAACAGTGCCGCCGTTGCTGACTGGCTCGACGAGCTGGATACACGCCTGCCGCTGGATTGCTGGCTGGCCGGCTGGTCGCTGGGTGGCATGTTGGCTGCTGCCCTGGCGGCGCGGCGCGGCGCGCGTTGTCGTGGCCTGATCAGTCTGGCAAGCAATGCCTGCTTCGTTGCCAGTGATGCCTGGCCGACGGCAATGCCGGCGCAGACTTACGCAGCCTTCTATGAGGGCTGCCAGGAGAACGCCGGCCCTACTCTCAAACGCTTCGCCATGCTCTGTGCCCAAGGTTGCGCCGACACGCGCGGTCTGTCACGACAGCTGCAGAACCATCTGGCGTCCAGCGACGAGCCATCCTTGCTGGCCGGGTTGCGTCTGTTGGCGAGTCTGGACAATCGCGCGGCGCTGGCAGCGTTCACCGGGCCGCAATTGCACCTGCTGGCCGAGCAGGATGCGCTGGTGCCAGCAGCGGCTGGTGACGCGCTGCTGGCGCTGTTGCCAACGGGTGAGGTGGACGTGCTGGAAGACTGTGGTCACGCCTTCGTACTTGACCAGGCGGATGCTCTGGCGGCCTTGATGCTCGATTTCATCTGCGAGGCCAACGATGTCTGAGCTGCGTGGGGTAAGTGGTACGGACCCGCTCTACCAATCCCTTGCTGCGCACGATGCACCCTACGGTGATGCGGCGTTACCGGACAAACGTCAGGTCGCGGCGTCCTTTTCCCGCGCGGCAGAAAGCTACGATGCAGTGGCCGAGTTGCAGCGCAACGTCGGCACCCAACTGTTGGCGCGGTTGCCGGCCTCGCTGCAGCCACGTCGTTGGCTGGACCTGGGTTGCGGCACGGGCTATTTCACCCGCGCCCTGGCCGAACGTTATGCACCGAGCGAGGGCCTGGCGCTGGATATCGCCGAGGGCATGCTGCGCCATGCCAGGCCGCAGGGCGGCG
>ERZ1029870.35-NODE-35-length-20125-cov-15.049178_pt1 | contig 20125 bp, 20 predicted proteins | sample MGYA00519236_ERZ1029870 | MGnify/ENA primary metagenome ERZ1029870 (study PRJEB33666, sample SAMEA4610924) | skin metagenome | biome: Human-associated habitat; feature: Malodor aspect; material: skin | place: Philippines | collected 2015-08 ... | reverse complement strand
GTGACCTGCAACCTCAATTACCTGAGTGCCAGCCAATCCAGCCTCGGCGCCCGCTGCACGCCCAAGGGCCGCATGCTGTCGAGCTTCCGTATCGTCCCGGTGGACGACGGCTATCTGCTGGCCATGGCCCGCGAACTGATCGAGTCACAGCAGGCCGACCTGCAAAAATATGCGGTGTTCTCCAAATCCAGGCTCAGCGATGAAAGCAGCGCCTGGGTGCGTTTCGGCCTGTCTGGCGGTGATGCCGTACTGAACGAGCTTGGCCTGCAGTTGGGAGCTGCCAGCGACACCATCGCCCGTACCGACTCGTTGCTTGCCGTACGCCTGAGCGATGGCCGTGCCGAACTCTGGGCGCCAACAGAGGACGCGCAAGCGCTGCAAGCCAAGCTGGCCGCACGACTACCACACGCGCCACTGAACGACTGGCTGCTGGCTCAGATCCGTGCGGGCGTGGGCCAGGTGTTCGGCGCGACACGCGAGCGGTTCATCCCGCAGATGATCAATCTGCAGGCACTGGGCGGCGTCAGTTTCAAGAAAGGCTGCTACACCGGCCAGGAAATCGTCGCGCGCATGCAGTATCTGGGCAAACTCAAGCGACGCCTGCAGCGCCTGCGCCTGGTCGGTGCGGCTGTGCCGGCCGTCGGCGTCGAACTGTTCTCGCCCGTTCATGGTTCCAGCGTTGGCGAAGTGGTGCTGGCGGCCCAGGCCGGCGACGCCATCGAGTTGCTCGCCGTGCTGCAGGAAGATGCCGTGAACGACGGCCGCATTCACCTCGGCAGCAGTGAAGGCCCGACGCTGACCCTGCTCGACCTGCCTTATCAGCTGGATGCCGACAAGGAAATCCAGCGCTGACTAAACTTCCCTGGCGCCGTATCGGATCGCCTAAGAGAGCCACTTCATGAGCAAGCTTGCTGAAAAAGTCCAACAGGAACTGATCCACGCCATCGAGAACGATGAGCTGGTACTGCCCACCCTGCCCGAGGTGGCGTTGCGGGTGCGTGAAGCAGCGGAAGACCCGGACGTCGGTATTCCGCAGATCAGCAAGGTAATCGGCAATGACGCTGCCCTCACCGCGCGCATCATCAAGGTGGTCAACAGCCCGCTGCTGCGTAGCAACAAGGAAATCACCGACCTGCAGATGGCGGTCAGCCGCCTGGGCATCAACTACACCTGCAACCTGGCCACCGGTCTGGCCATGGAGCAAATGTTCCAGGCCACCACCGACGTGGTCGACCGCAAGATGCGCGAAGTGTGGAACAAGAGCACCGAGATCGCCGGCATCTGCCATGTCCTGTGCCGCCACTACACCCGCCTGATGCCCGATCAGGCCACGCTCGCTGGTCTGGTGCACCAGATTGGCGTGCTGCCGATTCTCACCTACGCCGAAGAACACAACGAACTGCTGGCCGACTCCATCAGCCTCAACCACGTGATCGAGCAGATTCACCCGATCATCGGCGACAAGATCCTGCGCACCTGGGAGTTTCCCGAGCCTATCGCCATCGTGCCCAGCCAGTACCTGGATTTCACGCGCGACTCGGCCAAGGTCGACTACGTCGACATCGTCCAGGTCGCCACGCTGCAGAGCTACCTGGGCAGCGAGCACCCTTACACCCAGCTGGACTGGAGCAAGGTGCCGGCGTTCGCCAAGCTCGGTCTTGATCCGCAGGTCGATATGCAGGCTGACGAAGACCTCTCCGCCGCCATGGAAGCGGCCATGAGCATGCTGCAATAAAAGCACCTAGCCACGGATGGCAAAAATATGACTATGGCGAAGCCTTCCAGCAAGCAGAAGCTGCTGGCGAGTTCGAGGTGATGCGCCTGAACGGCGATGAACAGGGACTACGCCAATTACTCGCCGGACGCATCGATCTGTTTCCGGTGGACAAGGTGGTGGGCTTCGACCTGCTCTATCAGAAATTCAGCGCAGCCGAACGCCAGCGCCTGAGCTTTCATCGCAAGCCTCTGCGCAGCGACAGTCTGCATCTGCTGCTATCGCGCGAGGTGCCGGGCAATGACGAACTGATGCAACGCTTCAATCGCGGTCTGAATCAATTGCGCGACAGTGGCAGGGTTTCCCAGTACCTATTGGAGATTCAGCAGCCGCTAAGCCTCAGCCACTGATAACGGAAACTCGACACGTACCCGCAGGCCATGCGGCTGCGCTTGATGCAGGCTGATACGAGCCTGATGGGCGCGACAGATCTCACCAACGATGGCCAAGCCGAGGCCTGCGCCATTGCCGAGGTTGCTACGTCGGTAGAAACGCTCGAAAACCTTCTCATGCTCGGCCTCGGGAATACCCGGCCCGTCATCCTCGACCTCGAGTACCGAGGGCGCCAGCGCGCGGATGATCAGGTTGCCGCCGGCCGGTGTATGCGCCAATGCGTTATCCAGCAGGTTATTCAGTAACTCGTTGAGCAACGTGGGCTCGCCATCGATCCACACCGACTGATCAGCCTCCAGCGCCAGCGCGACACCACGGGCATGAGCCAGTGGCGCCATGGCCAGCCCCAGTTCACGCGCCAGCTGACTGAGATCGATACGCTGAGCACCGCCTTCGGTAATGGCTCGTGCACCGCTCTCGATACGCGCCAGGGACAGCAACTGATTGGCCAACGAAGTCAGACGATCACCTTGCTGTGCCACCTGCTCCAGAGTGCTGCGCCATTCCTCAGGCTGATCGGCGCGCAAGCCCAGGGTGATACGTGCCTTGAGCGCCGCCAGCGGCGTACGCAACTCATGCGCTGCATCGGCAATGAACTGTGACTGTCGCTCGAATAGCCCCTGCAAGCGCTCATTGAACTGGTTCAGCGTTTCCACCAGCGGCAGCACCTCACGTGGCAGCCCGCCGTCCGGCAGCGGCTGCAGGTCATCGCTGACCCGCTCAGCCACTTCCCGGCGCAATGCCTCCAGTGGCCGCAGCGCCAGATTCACCGCCAGCCACACCAACAGCAAGGCACCGACCGACAGTAGCCCCATGCGCCACAGGGTGCCGAGCAACAGTTCGCGGGCCATGCGCTCGCGTGCACCCTGGGTTTCCGCCACGCGGATTTCGGCGATACCGTTTAGCTGCGGCTCGCTGACTGGCTGCAGAAAGCTGACCACGCGTACGCCCTGATTGCGGTATTCGGCATCGTAGAAATGCGCCAGCGCCGGGTAATCATCGGTACGCGGCGTACCCGATGGCGGCGGCGGCAGATCCTCGTAACCGGAAACCTGGTTGCCCTGCAGATCGAGCACCTGGTAGTAAATGCGCCCAGCGCTATCGTAGGCGAAGGTATCCAGTGCCACGTAAGGAATGTTGGCACGCAGTCGACCGTCCTCAGCGTATAGACCGTCGGCGACCGCGCGCGCCGATGCCAGCAGCGTGCGGTCATAGGCGGTATCGGCTGCACGGCGCGCGCTCCAATAGGCGCTGACGCTACTCAGCAAAAGAATCAGCGACAGCAGCAGCGCCAGACGCCGCAAAAGACGCCCGCGCAGGCTGACGCCACGACTCATGCCTCGACCGCCTCCAGCAGGTAGCCGAGACCGCGGAAGGTGACGATGCGCACGGCGCCGCCCTCGAGCTTCTTGCGCAGGCGATGGATGTAGATCTCAATGGCATCCGGGCTGGCATCCTCGTCAAGGCCGAACACCTGCGCCGCCAGCTGTTCCTTGCTCATCACCCGACCCGGCCTGGCGATCATCGCCTCCAGCACAGCCTGTTCACGGGCCGTGAGACTAAGCGCCTCGCCCTCGAGGCTGAAACGACGCGCCCCCAGGTCGTAGACCAGTTCGCCGCATCGTTGCAACTGCTCACCGCCTTGTACACTGCGCCGCAGCAGCGCTTTGACCCGAGCCTCCAGTTCGGTGAGCTCAAACGGCTTGGCCAGGTAATCATCGGCACCGAGATTGAGGCCATGCACACGGTCCCTGACCTCACCACGCGCGGTCAGCATCAGCACCGGCAGCGTCTGGCCACGGTCGCGCAAGCGCGCCAGTACAGCGAAACCATCCAGACGTGGCAGGCCGATATCGAGAATCACCAGGGCGTATTCCTCGCTGGTCAGCGCCTGATCGGCAGCGACGCCATCATGCAGCACGTCCACCGTCCAGCCGGCCCCCTTCAGCGCCTATGACCCTGTAGGGCCACGGGCCTACCCCCTGCTCCTGCTGAGCCTGATGGCCGCCGGCAGCCTGTGGCTCGTCTTCAAGCCTGGCCAGTTGGAGCTGCGCTTCAACCTGCAGACGATCAAGCGAGGCCTGCTGTGCATCTGCGTGCTGCTTTCCTATGCCCTGCTGTTCGAGAGCCTCGGCTTCGTAATCAGTACCGCGTTGGGCGCGTTTGCCCTCGGTCTGCTGTTCTCCGGCCGCGTGCTGCCCTGCGCTATCAGCGGCGTGTTGATGGGCGTTGTGCTCTACAGCCTGTTTGACCTGTTGCTGGATGTGCCCCTGCCTCTGGGGCTGTTCGAAGCTTTTGTGGAGAGCTGAAATGGAAACCCTTAACTTTTTGATGCAAGGTTTTGATGTCGCTACCCGGCCAACCAACCTACTGATGGCACTGTTCGGCGCCTTTGTTGGCACCGTCGTCGGTATGCTGCCAGGCCTCGGGCCGATCAATGGTGTGGCGCTGCTGCTGCCATTGGCCTTCGCCCTCGGCCTGCCCCCAGAAACTGCGCTGATCCTGCTCGCTGCGGTATACCTGGGCTGCGAATATGGTGGGCGCATCTCGGCAATTCTGCTCAACGTACCGGGCTGCGCGGCCTCGGTCATGACATCGCTGGACGGCAACCCGCTGGCACGCCAGGGCAAGGCAGGCATCGCCCTGTCGCTGTCGGCAATGAGTTCCTTCGTCGGCAGCACCATCGCCACCTGTGGCGTGATCCTGTTCGCCCCGCTGCTGGCCAAGTGGGCGGTGGCCTTCGGCCCGGCCGAATACTTCGTGATGATGATTTTCGCCATCGCCTGCCTCGGCGGCATGGTCGGCGATAAGCCGGTGAAAACGCTGATGGCCGCCTTGATCGGCCTCGGCCTGGCGACCGTGGGCGTGGACTCGACCACCGGGGTGTACCGCTTCACCTTCGGCAGCGTCAGCCTGTCCGATGGCATCCAGTTCATCATCGTGGTGATCGGTTTCTTTAGCGTCAGTGAAGTGCTGCTGATGCTGGAAAAAACCCACAGTGGACAAAAGGCGGTCAAGACGGGGGGTCGTCTGCTGTTCAACTTCAAGGAGTTCTGCTTCAGCTTCGCCACCATGGTGCGCAGCAGCCTGGCCGGCTTCGTAATCGGTGTGTTGCCGGGCGCTGGCGCCACCATCGCCAGCGCCATGACCTACATGAGCGAGAAGCGTCTGGCCGGTGCCAGTGGCAAATTTGGCGAGGGTGACCTGCGTGGCCTGGCCGCACCGGAAGCAGCCAACAATGCCTCGGCCTGCGGCTCGCTGATCCCCATGCTGACCCTCGGCGTACCGGGTTCGGGCACCACCGCGGTGATGATCGGCGCCCTGACCCTGTACAACATCACTCCCGGCCCGTTGCTGTTCGAGCAGCAACCGGATGTGGTTTGGGGTCTGATTGCCTCGTTGCTGATTGGTAACGTGATCCTGCTGGCGATGAACATCCCGCTGGTCGGCGTGTTCTCCAAGATGCTGAGCGTGCCCAACTGGGTGCTGGTGCCGGCGATTACCGCCATCAGCATGGTCGGTGTCTATGCGGTGCACAGCACCACCTTCGACTTGGTGCTGATGGTTGGTCTCGGCGTATTCGGCTATATCCTGCGCAAACTGGACTTTCCGCTGTCGGCGATCATCCTCGGCTTCGTCCTTGGCGAGCTGATGGAAGACAATCTGCGCCGCGCTCTGTCGATCTCTGCCGGCGAACTCGGCATTCTCTGGAGCAGCCCGATCAGTCTGACCCTGTGGGTGCTCACCGCTCTGATGCTGGGCATGCCGGGCCTGCGCTGGTGGCGTGCGCGCCGTGCCGCACGGGCCGTCAATGCCTGAGCAAAGCTCCTGGACGCAGTGGCGCCGCTACTCAGCGACGCCGCTGGCTGGAGTGATCGGCGGCTACATGGCCAGCCTCGCCGGCTGGCCTTTGCCGTGGATGGTCGGTTCGTTACTGGCGGTAATCGTCCTACGCTGCCTGGCCAATCGTGCCTTCAGTGAATTGCCTGGCGGGCGCAAGGCTGGCCAATGGCTGGTCGCCAGCGGCATCGGCCTGCACTTCACCAGTGAGGTGCTGCAGCAGGTGCTCAGCCATCTGCCGGTGATCATCATGGGGGCCATCGGCACGCTGATGCTGAGCCTGATCGGTATCGCCATTCTGCGCCGTGCCGGCGTCGACCGCGCCACGGCCTTCTTTGCCAGCATGCCTGGCGGTGCCAGCGAAATGGTCAACCTGGCCCTGCGCCACGATGCCCAGCCCGCAAGAGTGGCAGCGGCGCACAGCCTGCGCCTGTTGCTGGTGCTGCTGTTGATTCCGGCACTGTTCACTTGGGGTCTGTCCGATGTCAGCGCGCCCCCTCCGGCGCCAGTGGACTGGTTCTGGCTAACCGGCCTGCTCGCCGCTGGCGCTCTGCTGGCAATACTCTGGGGCCGGCTGAACCAACCCAACCCCTGGATGCTCGGCCCGCTGAGCGTCTGCGCCATAGCCAGCGCCAGCTTCGACCTGCATCTGGGCCTGCCGCAGGGCCTCGGTCAGTTCGGCCAGTGGCTGATCGGCTGCGCCCTGGGCTGCCACTTCGACCGCGCCTTCTTCCGCAGTGCGCCGGCCTTCCTCGCCCGCGTCCTGCTGTTCACCCTGCTGGCGATGCTGGCCGCTGCCGGTCTCGGCGAAATACTGGGCTGGCTGGCGAAGACCACCTGTCACTGATGCTGGGCATGATGCCCGGCGGCATCACCGAGCTGTGCCTGACCGCAGAAGCCCTGCAGCTTTCGGTAGCGCTGGTGACTGCATTGCAGGTGCTGCGGCTGTTTCTGGTGATGTTTCTCGCCGAGCCCTTATTCAAGCTCTGGTGCAAGAGCCACGCTTAGCCCGCCTCGTGCGGGCTTTTTTATCTTGCCTTGGGTACGCCATACGCAACGGCGCTACCACCGCAACTGCAATTGGCTCTCGAACTCGCGCACCTGACCACTCAGCGGATCGACAAAGCACAAACCGCGCGCCAGCAGCTTGAGCGGCTTGCTGTAGTCATCCGGCTGATTGCGCGACTCCAGCAACTGCGGATAGAAGTCATCGCCAACGATAGGTGCGCCAAGCCCGGCCAGATGCACGCGCAACTGATGCTTGCGCCCGGTCACTGGCGACAATTGATAGCGCCACAGTTCACCCCGGCGTTCCAGCACCTCGATGCGCGTTTCACTGTTGGCCTCACCGACAACCTCCTGCATGCGAAAGAACGGCTCGCCATCGACCATGCGCGAACGGTGCAGGTAGGGAAACTGCAACTGCGCTAATGCCGGTGCGATGGCCTCGTAGCGTTTTTCCACCGCGCGCTGACGAAACAGCGCCTGATACTGGCCGCGACTGCCAGGGTTGACCGAAAACAGCACCAGGCCGGCGGTCAGCCGGTCGATGCGGTGGATCGGCACCAGATCGGGGTTGCCGGTACGCTTGATCAGCCGCGCCAGCAGGGTCTGCTCGACGTACTCACCGGCCGGCATCACCGGCAGAAAGTGCGGTTTATCGGCGACCAGCAGGTGCTCGTCCTGCCAGAGCACCTGCTCGACGAAAGGAATCGGCGTCTCGTTCGGCACTTCACGGAAATAGCGCACCTTGAGCCCGACCCGATAGGGATGCGTGGCATCGATGGCCGCACCGTCAGCATCCAGTACCCGGCCGCGCGCCATACGCTGCAGCCAGGTAGTACGGTCTATGGCAGGAAAGTGATCGCACAGACAATCGAGTACCGTCGCCCAGTCGCCCTGTGGCAGGTGAAGGGTGCTGGGCCGCATGGCAGGGCTGGGCATTGCAGAAGGTGCTCAATGAGATTGGACGGGCGAATTAGGCCGCACTCGTGCCGCTCAGTCAAAGCCAAGCGCCCCCGGTTCGGCACTTCGCGACAGCTCTGCCAAAGGTAGAAGGACACTGCGCGACTTTCGAGCTCACGCCTTGAGCCTGGGGCGCACTCTGGCTATGGTGGCCGCTCGTATCTGGAGAGACCCATGTCCATCACCCGCTCCCTGCTGACCAGCGTCGCCCTGCTCCCACTTCTGGCTGCCTGCCAGGTCTACACTGGCAAGCCGGAAGGCCCGCCCCCGGCCACCCGCCTGCAAGGCCAGGTACAGGTCGAGAATGGTCAATTGGTGTTCATGCCCTGCCAGGAGCAGCGCCGCTTCGTGCTGAGCGATGGCGACACCAGCGGCATCGAGCGTGAAGTCACACAACTCGGCAACGATGGCCACAGCAGCCTGTTCGCCGACCTGGCCGGACGCCTGGGCGGCAGCCAGGGCAAAGGCCATGATGGCCGCTTCGAGGTCAGCCAGATTTACCGCCTGCAGGGTGAGGGACATGGTTGTGACGATCTCAACTTCAAGCGCCTGAGCCTGCGCGCCAGCGGTAATGAGCCGTTCTGGCAACTGGAAGTCGGCAGCAAGGGGCTGGTGCTCAACCGCCCCGATCAGGAGCCACTGGCCCTGCCCTACCTGGAAGAACAGCTGCCGGACGGCCGCCTCAACTTCAGCAGCGAAGCCAACGGCCAGCGCCTCGAGCTGTGGCTGGCACCGCAGCGCTGCGTTGACGGCATGAGCGGCGCGGTCAACCACCTCAGCTCCGAGCTGCGCCTCGACGGCCAGGTGCTGCGCGGTTGCGCGCATTTCGGTGCCATGCGCAACTGACGAGCCCGACCGGACGCACGGGCCAGCGGGACGGTGATCCTGTACAATCGCCGCCTTTTGCCACCTTGCCGGATCACCACCGGCCAACCAGGACACTGCCATGCTTCGCCTGACCGAACTGAAACTGCCCCTCGACCATCCTGAAGACGCACTGCGCCCGGCCATCGTCCAGCGCCTGGGTATCGCCGATGCCGACCTGCTGGCCTTCAGCGTGTTCAAGCGCAGCTACGATGCACGGAAGAAGTACGGCGATATGCCGTTTATCTACACCATCGATTGCGAAGTAAAGGACGAAGCGGCGCTGCTGGCGCGCCTGAGCGACGACAAGCACGTCGGCCCGGCGCCGGACATCACCTACAAGCCGGTTGGCCAGGCCGAGGCGCCGCTGGATGAGCGCCCCATCGTGGTCGGTTTCGGCCCCTGCGGCATCTTCGCCGCGCTGATCCTGGCCCAGGCCGGCCTGCGCCCCATCGTCCTGGAGCGCGGCAAGGAAGTACGCCAGCGCACCAAGGACACCTGGGGCCTGTGGCGCAAGAACGTGCTCGACCCGACCTCCAACGTGCAGTTCGGCGAAGGCGGTGCGGGCACATTCTCCGACGGCAAGCTGTACAGTCAGATCAAGGACCCCAACCACTATGGGCGCAAGGTGCTGCAAGAGTTCGTCAAGGCCGGCGCACCGGACGAGATTCTCTACGTCAGCAAGCCACATATCGGTACCTTCCGCCTGACCGGCGTGGTCGCCACCATGCGCGAAGAGATCAAGGCCCTCGGTGGTGAGGTGCGCTTCCAGCAGCGCGTCAGCGACCTGCTCATGGAAGACGGCCAGCTCACTGGCGTGGCACTGGAAAGCGGCGAGCAGCTCAACAGCCGCCACGTGATCCTTGCCCTCGGCCACAGTTCGCGCGACACCTTCCGCATGCTGCATGCCCGTGGCGTGTACCTGGAGGCCAAGCCCTTCTCGGTCGGTTTCCGTATCGAACATCCGCAATCGCTGATCGACCGCGCGCGCCTGGGCAAGTACGCCGGCCATCCGAAGCTCGGCGCCGCCGACTACAAGCTGGTGCACCACGCCAGCAACGGACGTTCGGTGTACAGCTTCTGCATGTGTCCGGGCGGCACCGTGGTGGCCGCCACCTCCGAACCGGAGCGTGTAGTGACCAACGGCATGAGTCAGTATTCGCGCAACGAGCGCAACGCCAACGCCGGCATCGTCGTCGGCATCACCCCCGAGCAGGACTATCCGGGCGGCCCGCTGGCCGGCGTGGAGCTACAGGAGCGTCTGGAATCGCACGCCTACGTACTCGGCGGGCGTAACTACGAGGCGCCGGGGCAACTGGTTGGCGACTTTATCAAGGGCAAGCCTTCCACCGCTCTGGGCGAGGTACAGCCGTCCTACAAGCCAGGGGTAAAGCTGGGTGATCTGGCGCCGTCGCTGCCGGACTTCGCCATCGAAGCCATTCGCGAGGCGCTGCCGGCCTTCGGCAAGCAGATCAAGGGCTTCGACCTGGCCGATGCGGTACTTACCGGCATCGAGACGCGCACCTCCTCACCGGTACGCATCACCCGTGGCGATGACCTGCAGAGTCTGAATCTCAAGGGTTTGTACCCGGCAGGTGAAGGCGCCGGCTACGCTGGCGGCATTCTCTCGGCAGGCGTCGATGGCATTCGTGTTGCCGAAGCGGTGGCCAAGAGCATGCTTGGGCTGAATCGCTAAATCCTTTTCGCATCACCCACCCTGTAGGGTGGGTTACGGCGCAACTCAATCTTGCGAGCTAATCAGCCTTGCCGACAGGCGCCTAACCCACCCTACGGTCACCCGCCAATTAGGCGCGGAAGGCGCCTGACAGTGGCTCAGTGATCATCGTCCCACGGCTGGCCATGAGTACGCTCGGTCAGCTCGACCTTCTGCTGCATCGCCGCCTTGGACAGGATGTGTGCGCTGACCGGCGCAGTCAGGAACAGGAACAGGGTAATCAGCAATTCGTGCAGGCTCAGGCTGCCGGTATGGTGCGCAAAGAACAGCATCGAGGCGATCAGGGTACCGCCGACACCCAGCGTGGTGGCCTTGGTCGGGCCGTGCAGGCGGGTGAAGAAATCCGGCAGTCGATACAGCCCGATGGCACCGACCAGGGCGAACAGGCTGCCGAGGATCAGCCAGGCGCAAATCAACAGTTCCAGCCAGAAAGGCATGGGCATTCTCCCTTAATCGATGATGTCGCCGTGCAGCAGGTGTTTACCCACTGCGACCGTACCGACGAAGCCCATCACCGCGATCAGCAGGGCAGCTTCGAAGAACAGATCCGAGGCCAGCCAGATGCCGAACAGCACGATCAGCGCCAGTGCGTTGATGTAAAGCGTATCCAGCGCCAGGACACGGTCGACCACGCTCGGCCCCATGACCAGACGCGCAACGTTGAGCAGCATGGCCAGCGTAAGGATGCCCATGCACAGAAAGACTACGTTCTCGAGCATTCGAAAATCTCCAGCAGCGGTGCTTCGTAACGGCTCTTGATCTCGGCAATCAGCGCATCCTGGTCAGGCACGTCCAGGCCGTGCAGCAACAGCGTCTTGTGATCAGAGCTGAGCCCGGCAGACACCGTGCCTGGCGTCAGCGAAATGATGCAGGCCAGCGCAGCCAGGACGAACTCATCCTCGATCTCCACCGGCAACTCGACGAATGCCGGGTTGAGCCGCGATTTCGGCCCCAGCACCAGCCTGACCACCTGCATGTTGGCCACGACGATGTCGTAGAACACCTTGCCAATGAACAACAACAGCCCCAGCGGCTTGCGTACCCTGGGCACGTTCAGCAGAAAGTCGCCGCACAGGTGCACGATCGCCCAGCCGAGAAACAGACCGAGCAGGACATGCCCCAGGTTGAAGGTGTTGACCAGCAGCAGCCAAAGCACCGTCAGCACCAGCATCATCCGCGGATGGGGGAAGAAACGCCTCATGCCGCACCTCCGGCAATGATCGACAGATAGGGTTGCAGATCAAGCAATTGCGCAGCAGCAGCCTCCAGGTAGGTCATGATCGGCGCCGCAGCGACCATCAACAGCGGACTGGCCAGCAGCAAGCCCAGCGCAGCCAGCAGGCTGACGCGGTCAGCCGGTTCGGCTTTCGCAGGTGCCGCGTCGGCGCCATGGCCCAGCCAGAACAGGCTGGTCCCGGCGCGGCTCAGCGCCACCAGTGTCAACAGCCCGCCGATCAGCACCACCGGCCACAGGCTCCAGGCTTGCCAGCCAGGCTCCGCCGCGCGCAACAGCAGCATCTTGCCGAGGAAACCGGAGAACGGCGGCAACCCGGCCACGGAAATGGAGGCGAAGAAGAACAGGCTGCCCAGCACCAGCGGCTGGCGCAGCACGCGCTCCTGCTGCAGATCACCGCCGGCGCTGTCACGCTGGGCGACCACCAGGCCGGCCAGCAGGAACAACGCCGCACTGATCAGCGTGCTGTGCACCATGTAATACAGCGCAGCACTCAACGCCGCCACATTGCCGATGGCGAAACCTGCCATCAACGTACCCACCGAAATCACCACCAGATAGGCCAGCAGCGCCTGCAGTTGACGCGCCCCAAGGGCACCGATCACACCAAAGACAATGGTCGGCAACGCCAGCCACCAGAGCAGTTCATGACCAAGATTGGCCAGCGGCCCGGCCTCTTCGCCGAACACCAGGGTGAACACGCGGACGATGGCATAGAAGCCCACCTTGGTCATGATCGCGAACAACGCGGCGACCGAAGCAGGCGCCGCAGCATAGGCACGCGGCAGCCAGAAGCATAGCGGCAGCACCGCAGCCTTGAGGCCGAAAACGATCAGCAGCAGGTAGGCGGCCGCCTTGATCAGCGGCGCATCGGCAACCTCGCCACTGGCCACGCGTACAGCCAGATCCGGCATGTTCAGGGTGCCGGTCAGGCCATACAGCAGGCTAACGCCGATCAGGAAGAACGACGAACCCAGCAGGTTGAGCACCACGTAATGCACACCGGCCTTGACCTGATTGGCACGATTGCCATGCAGCAACAACGCATAGGAAGAGATCAGCAGAATCTCGAAGAACACGAACAAGTTGAACAGGTCAGCGGTGAGGAACGCACCATTGATGCCCAGCAACTGAAACTGAAACAGCGCATGGAAGTTCGGCCCACGCTCATCGTCGCCACGGCAGGCATAGATCAGCGCCAAGCACGCCAGCACCGCGGTGAGCAGCAGCAATGCGGCGTTGAAACGGTCGAGCAAAAGCATGATGCCGAACGGTGGCGCCCAATTACCCAGGGCGTAGACCTGCAACTGTCCGGTTCCGGCCAGCACCACCAGATAGGCACATACCGCCAGCAAGGCCAGGCAGCCCACCAGGGAAATGCCGCGTTTGAGCGTACGCGACCAACTGTGGCCAACCAGCAACAACGCCCCAATGAACAACGGCAGCAGAATGGGAAGGATGATGGCGTGACTCATGCGCGCGGCTCCTCGCCATCGACGTGATCGGTTTTCAGTTCGCCCATGCCACGCAGGGCCAACACCACGACGAACGCGGTCATGGCGAAGCCAATGACGATAGCGGTGAGCACCAGCGCCTGCGGCAGCGGGTCACCGTGCTCGGCACTCTTGCCGATTACCGCCGGTACGCCGGTACCGAGGCGTCCCATGGAAAAGATGAAGAGGTTGACCGCATACGAGATCAGGGTCAGCCCCATCACCACCGGGAAGATGCGCGCGCGCAGCAGCAGGTAGACGCCACTGGCCGTCAGCACCCCGAGGGTGATTGCGAATACTGCCTCCATATCAGATGACCTCCTTGCACGACTCGTCCTGACTGACATGGCCGATATTGGAAAGAATCAACAGAGTGGCGCCGACAACGGCCAGGAACACCCCGAGATCGAAGAGAATGGCAGTAGCCAGTTCGATTTCGCCGATCAGCGGAATATGGAAATGGCCGAACGCCGAGGTGAGGAACGGCGAGCCAAAGGCCCAACTGCCCAGACCAGTCAGGCCGGCAATCAGCACACCCCAACCGGCGGTGGCGTGATAGCTGAACTTCAGGCGCTGCTGCGTCCAGGTCACACCATGGGAGATGTACTGCAGAATCAGCGCCACCGAGGTGATCAAGCCAGCGATGAAGCCGCCGCCCGGCAGGTTGTGCCCACGCAGGAAGATGAACGCCGAAATCAGCAACGCCATCGGCAGCATGGCGCGCGCCAGGTTGTCGAGGATCATCGGATGCGCATCGGTCGACCACGGCCGCCCGTTCTTGTCGTGGCTCGGATGTGGCAGGTGCAAACCATACAGCAGCGCGTAGATACCGATGGCAGCAATCGCCAGCACGGTGATCTCACCCAGGGTATCGAAACCACGGAAGTCCACCAGGATCACATTGACCACATTGGTGCCACCGCCACCAGAGACGCTGTTCTCGAGGAAGAACGACGAAATGCTCTGATAGGGACGGGTCAGCACCGCATAGGTCAGCATCGCCACAATGGTACCGCTGCCCAACGCCAGGGTCAGATCACGCAGACCACGCAGGCTGCTCGACTCCGCCGGGGTACGGTCGGTCATGAAGTACAGGCAAAGTATCAACAGGATGATGGTCACCACCTCCACCGACAACTGGGTCAGTGCCAGATCCGGCGCCGAGAAACGGGCGAAGGCCAATGCCACCATCAGGCCGGCAGCACTGAGGATCATCAGCGCCACCAGGCGACGACGATGGAAGACCACAGTGAGTACGGCGGTGACCATCAAAATCAGCATGCCGGTGACGGTCATCGGATCGAGCGGGGTCATCGCCACGCTACCGGCCAACTGCTCCAGCGGCGACAGGGCAATCACCATCAGGGTCAATGCACTGCCGAGCATCCAGGCCAGATAGCGCTGCTGCGAGCCGCTTTCCAGCAGCACAGTGATGCGCACGGACAGGCGCGTCATGTAACGCACCACCTGATCGAAGGCATCCTTGGCATCGAGGTTGGGCAGCCCCTCGTACCAGCGGAACAATGGCTTGCGGCAGGTGTAGACGAGAATGCCGCCAAACAGGGCTACGAAGCTCATCAGCAACGGCAGGTTGAAGCCATGCCAGATGGCCAGGCTGTACTCCGGCAGCGCGCCGCCCAGCGTCGAAGCGGCAGCAGCCGCCAGCAACGGCGCCACGGTATAAGCCGGCAGGACACCGACCAGCAGGCAGAGGAAGACCAGCACCTCCACCGGCACTTTCATGTAACGCGGTGGCTCGTGGGGCGGGTACTTGGGCAGGTCGATCGGCTCGCCGTTGAAGAATACGTCATGGATGAAGCGCAGCGAGTAGGCCACCGAGAACACACCGGCCAGGGTTGCCGCTGCCGGAATCACCCAGTTGAAGCCGCCCAGCAGGTGCTGGTGCAGGGTTTCGGTGAAGAACATCTCCTTGCTCAAAAAGCCATTGAGCAGCGGCACGCCGGCCATCGCCGAAGCCGCCACCATCGCCAGCACGGCCGTATGTGGCATGTACTTCCACAAGCCGTTTATTCGCCGCATGTCGCGGCTGCCGGTTTCGTGATCGATGATGCCCGCAGCCATGAACAGCGAGGCCTTGAAAGTGGCATGGTTGATGATGTGGAACACCGCCGCCACAGCAGCCAACTGGGTATCGAGACCGAACAGCAACGTGATCAGGCCCAGGTGGCTGATGGTCGAGTACGCCAGCAAGCCTTTGAGGTCATGCTGGAACAGTGCCATGACCGCACCGACCAGCAAGGTGGCCAAGCCGGTCATGCTGACCATGTAGAACCACCAATCGGAGCCGGCCAGCGCCGGATACAGGCGCGCCAGCAAAAACACCCCGGCCTTGACCATGGTTGCCGAGTGCAGATAGGCCGAAACCGGCGTTGGCGCTGCCATCGCATGGGGCAGCCAGAAGTGGAAGGGGAACTGCGCCGACTTGGTGAACACACCCAGCAGCACCAGTACCAGCGCCAGCGGATACAACTCATGTGCGCGAATCGCGTAACCAGCCGCCAGCACCTGCGACAGCTCGAAGCTGCCGGCGATATGACCGATCAGCAGGATGCCGGCAAGCAGCGCCAGACCACCGCCGCCGGTGATCGCCAACGCCATGCGCGCGCCCTTGCGGGCCTCGGAGCGCGAACCCCAGAAGCCGATCAGCAGGAACGACGACAGGCTGGTCAGCTCCCAGAACATCAGCATCAGCAGCAGGTTTTCCGAGAGCACCACGCCGAGCATGGCGCCCATGAACAGCAGCAGGAAAGCGAAGAAGCGCCCCATTGGCTCGGTCTTGGCCAGGTAATAACGGGCGTAGAGGATCACCAGCAGACCGATGCCGAGAATCAGCAAGGCGAATAGGAAACCCAGGCCGTCGAGGCGCAGGCTGAGGTTCAGGCCAAGATGCGGCAACCACTCCAGCTTGACCCGCAGCACTTCACCGGCAAACACCGCTGACTGGTGGTTGAACAACAGGATCAGCGCCGCAACGGGCGCTATGGCCGCTGCCGCCGCGCAGGCGGAACGGCCCAGGCGATCAGCCAGCACGGGTAGAAACAGCCCCAGAAATGGCAAGGCGACAATCAACGCTAGCGCCATCGAAAAACCCCTTTAGCAGGCACGCCAGGTCAAACGACCCAACGACGAGAATTGGAGTCGCAACTCCCTGACGGTGACAGTCCATGCACCACAACGAAGCAGCTAAGTCGTTGTCGGCACAAGCATAACGGCCGATTATCCATAACTATCAGGGCAACGTCATGCATTGAATTATCATTAAACTCACTTGTTTACATACAGGCAGATACAGACCGACGCAGAGGCCAGAACCCCACTGTAACAAGACTGCCGGCAAGGCCCTCTACCCTCAGCACAAGTACCCTGCCCGGGTGGTGACGATGAGGCACAAAAAAGCCGGAGCAGCCCAAGCTACTCCGGCTCTTGTGCACGGCTCAGTGAGAAACGCGGCTGGTACCGTTGACGGTCATGATGCGTACGCGCTCACCGACACGAAACACCTGGTTCGGCTCGACTTCCTGCACGTAGGCACGCAGGGTGCCGTCATCTTCACGCACGGTGATTTCCACGCCCTGGGTTCGGGTCAGGCCTTCTTCAGCTGCAGCGCCGAGCAGACCACCGGCAACGGCGCCAACCACCGCCAGAACCGTACTGCCGCGTCCGCCACCAAGCGTGCTGCCACCGATACCGCCGACCACAGCACCGGCACCGGCACCGATTGGTGTCTTGGTCCCTTCGATCTGTACCGGACGCAACGACTCGATGGTGCCCATGCGTACCGTTTGCACCGCCCGGGCCTCATCACGGCTGTAGGTGTCGCCGGTGAGACGTGACTGACAGCCGCCAAGAACCAGCAGTGCGGCCAGCGAGGTGATGAGCAGAGTAGGTTTACGCATAGCAATTCCTCCAGAGGTATCTCGTCTCATTAGACGCCGGGCACACGCAACTGTCACGACTGAGCCTGAACAATATTTGTTTCTGACAGACCCAGTTCAGCCAGTTCCCTCACTCAGGCACGCGCCAAGCGCCAGAGCCGGGCGATATCCGTGGTACGCGCCTGCAACTCAGCCGCCGCACCAGCCATCGCCTGCTCCAAGGACAACGGGCCAGGCGCCAGGCTGAACGCGGCCTCGATACCTGCCTCGTACAGCGCCTGATAGTTGTCGCCCAGGCTACCGGACAAGGCGATGACCGGCACCCCGGCCGCCCGCGCCACGCGCGCAACGCCAACGGGCGTTTTGCCATGCAGGGTCTGGGCATCCATGCGCCCTTCCCCGGTGATCACCAGATCGGCGTTCGCCATCGCCGCAGCGAGTCCGGACAACTCGGCCACCAGCTCGATACCCGGGCGGAAGCTCGCCTTGAGAAACACGCGCGCGGCAAAACCAAGTCCACCCGCCGCACCGACACCGGGAAACTCGGCGTGATCCTCACCCAGCGCGCTCGCCACGACAGCAGCGAAACGGCCAAGCGCTGCATCCAGTTGCACGACATGCTCAGGCGTCGCGCCCTTCTGCGGCCCGAACACTGCAGAAGCACCATGCGGGCCGCACAGGGGATTGTCGACATCGGCGGCGACCTCCACCTGCACATCGCTCAGGCGCGCATCCAGGCCACTCAAATCGAGCCTGTCGAGGTTCGTAAGCGCCGCACCGCCCGGCGCCAGCTCATGCCCCCGAGCGTCGAGAAAACGCATCCCCAGCGCCTGCAACAGCCCCATACCCGCATCATTGGTGGCACTGCCGCCCAGCCCGAGGATGATGCGCGTGGCACCCGCGCCAAGCGCCTCACGGATCAACTCACCGGTGCCGAAACTACTGGCCAGGCGCGCGTCACGCTGCTCACGCGGCACCCAATGCAGGCCGCTGGCTGCGGCCATTTCGATCACCGCAGTGCCCTGCCCCAGCCAGCCCCAGTGCGCCTTGACCGGCGCCCCCATGGGGCCACGCACCTCGCATTCACGGCGCTCACCCCCGACAGCAGCCAGTACGGCATCGACCGTACCCTCGCCGCCATCGGCCATGGGCCGCAGCAAACACTCGGCCTCGGGAAAAACCTGCTGCCAACCGCGGGCGATGGCAGCGGCCACGTCGGGCGCGCTAAGGCTCTCCTTGAAGGAATCAGGAGCAATGACGATTTTCATGGTAGGTACCTCGAAAGGAGGCAGGCGACCTCTGGTCGCCTGCCGGTAAAGCCTGTTCTGAAAAAGCCATTTATCGTCGCTCCCGCGAAGGCGGGAGCCCAGGACGCTCAGATTCTAGATTCCCGCCTGCGCGGGAATGACGGCTTTTTTGCAGAGTGTCCCAAAGCGAATTACAGCAAAACCAGACTAAGCAGCCAGACAGCGGCCATACCGGCAATGCCCTGGATCAGGGTCGCCATGGTCTGGGCACGGTAAGCGGTTGCCACTTTCATACGGCTGAACTGGGTCACGACCCAGAAGAAGCTGTCGTTGGCGTGAGAAACGGTCATGGCACCCGCACCGATAGCCATCACGGTCAGCACGCGGCCCATCTCGCTGTCCAGGCCCAGGTTAGCCAACAGCGGTGCAACCATCGCCGAGGTGGTAACCAAGGCAACAGTAGAAGACCCCTGAGCACTCTTCAGCGCAGCAGCCACCAGGAATGGCATGAACAGGCCGATACCCAGCGCCGACAGGGTGTCGCCCAGATAACCGGTCAGCGCGGTGGCCTTGAGAATGGCGCCGAAGGCGCCACCGGCACCGGTGATCAACAGAATCGGCGCCGCCTCTTTCAGGCCGTGAGCCACATGATCATGAAACTGCTGACGCTTGCCTTCACCCTTGAGCAGCGAACAAGCCAGCACCAGGCCTACCAGCAGCGCGGCAACCGGCTGACCGAGGAAGCTGAGCACGTCGAAGAAAGCGCCAGTACCGAAGGGCTTGCTCGGGAAAGCAGCGACCGAGCCCAGGCAGATCAGGATGATGGGCACGAAGATAGGCGCAAACGCCTGCCAGGCACTGGGCAGCTTGCCATAGCGGGCACGCAGTGCGTCGAAATCGACGTTATCGGCGAGCAGTTCGCTCGGCGCTTCTTCCAGCAACTCGTGGTCGTTCTGTTTGAGAAAGCGATTGGCCCACAGCATACCGGCCACGGCGGTGACCGCTGCGACCAGCAGACCGACCAGAATCACCAGGCCCAGGGAGGTTTCCAGGCCCAGGTTGCCGGCCGCAGCGATCGGACCAGGGGTTGGCGGCACGAAGGTGTGAGTGGCGTACAGGCCGGTCGCCAGAGCGACGCTCATGGCCACCACGGAGACTTTCATGCGCGCGGCCAGGGCATTCTTCAGCGAGTTGAGAATGACGTAGCCGGAATCGCAGAACACCGGAATCGATACCAGATAACCGATGATCGACATGGTCAGGGTAGGGAAACGCTGGCCCAGCAGACGAATCACCGTCTCAGCCATGGTAATGGCGGCGCCGCTGCGCTCGAGAATCACGCCGATAATGGTACCGAGAACGATGACGATACCGATATAACCAAGAATGCCGCCAAAGCCGGCCGTCATGGTCTTGATGATTTCGCCACCGGGTAGCTGGTAGGCGAAACCAGCGATCAAGGCAGCGGCCAGCAACGCCAGGAAAGGGTGCAGTTTCAAGCGGGTAGTGGACAGTACGATGAACGCGATCAGCGCCACCAGGATCAGGACCAGGCCCATGACCAGTCTCCTCGTTGTTGTTATGACCGGACTCGGTGTCCGGCTGGGAATGCCGACAGGCAGGCAATTGTGGCTCAGCCTCTGACAACAGACCCTGTGCACCGGCACCAAAAATCGAGAAAGCC
>ERZ1029870.34-NODE-34-length-20224-cov-14.697655_pt1 | contig 20224 bp, 18 predicted proteins | sample MGYA00519236_ERZ1029870 | MGnify/ENA primary metagenome ERZ1029870 (study PRJEB33666, sample SAMEA4610924) | skin metagenome | biome: Human-associated habitat; feature: Malodor aspect; material: skin | place: Philippines | collected 2015-08 ... | reverse complement strand
GCGGGGCGCCGCTCCTACAATTTGCGGCTGGGCATCTTTGCGTAGGAGCCCCGCCCCGGGGCGAAGCTTTCGATCCAACGCCACCTGGTTCGCGGCGGGGCGCCGCTCCTGCAGTTCGCAGCATCCTTGCCTGCTCCAGGCGCTGTCTGACAACGCCTGGCATGTATCTTAGTCCTGACTCACCGCACCGATCTTGTGAATCGACAGATCAGCGCCGGTGTATTCCTCTTCCTGACTCAGGCGAATGCCCAGCGACGCCTTGAGCAGGCCATACACCGCGAAGCCACCGACCAACGCGACCACCACGCCCAGCACAGTGCCGATCACCTGGCTGGCCAGGCTGACGCCACCCAGGCCACCGAAAGCTTCCAGACCGAAAATACCGCAAGCGATGCCACACCAGACGCCGCACAGGCCATGCAGCGGCCAGACACCGAGCACGTCATCGATCTTCCACTTCACCTGCGTCGCGGTGAATGCCCAGACGAACAGCGCACCGGCAATCGCACCAGTAACCAGGGCGCCAATCGGATGCATCAGATCCGAGCCGGCGCAGATCGCCACCAGACCCGCCAGCGGGCCGTTGTGCAAGAAGCCCGGATCGTTTCGGCCAACCAGCAAGGCCGCAACGGTGCCGCCAACCATGGCCATCAGCGAGTTGACCGCCACCAGACCACTGACGCCCTCAAGCGTCTGCGCGCTCATCACGTTGAAGCCGAACCAGCCGATGATCAGGATCCATGAGCCCAGCGCCAGGAACGGAATGTTCGACGGCGCCATGGCCACCAGCTTGCCGTCCCGATAGCGACCATTGCGGCGACCGAGCAGCAACACGGCACCGAACGCCAGCCAGCCGCCCATGGCATGCACCACCACGGAACCGGCGAAATCATGGAAGCTGGCGCCGAAACGCGCTTCAAGCCAGGCCTGCAAGCCGTAGTTGCCGTTCCAGATCATGCCTTCGAAGAAGGGATAGACGAAGGCTACGATCAACGCCGTGGCGCACAGCTGCGGGCCGAACTTGGCGCGCTCGGCGACGCCACCGGAGATGATCGCCGGAATCGCCGCGGCAAAGGTCAGCAGGAAGAAGAACTTCACCAGCCCATAACCGTGGTTCTCGGTAAGCACCGCAGCCGGTTCGAGGAAGTTGATGCCGTAGGCGATCCAGTAGCCGATGAAGAAATAGGCCAGGGCCGAGATGGCAAAGTCGGAAAGAATCTTCGACAAGGCGTTGACCTAGTTCTTCTGCCGCACCGTGCCGACCTCGAGAAAGGCGTAGCCCGCGTGCATGGCCAGCACCATGATCGCACCCAGCAGGATGAACAGGGTATTGGAGCCGTGGATCAGCGTGGCCACGGCACTGTTGATGTTTTCCATCTAGGAAGGAAACTTCGGCAGTGAAGAAAAAGCACCAAACGAAGGCATATCAAAGATATTCTGCACCGCAATGCAGCAAACTCTTGAGGAGCGCTCTCGAACGCACCGGCCGGAAGCTCCAGAATGGCGCATCCAGAAACCGGAAATCTGGCATTTATTTCTTATAAATTAATGGGTTATTCGTCGCTCATGCCGTCCTGGGCCTATCTCGAAAGGCACCACCACAGAGCACCCGACAAGTCTTACGCACCCGCAAAACGCAAGCGCTGTACCACACGCCAACCCAGTCACTTTCAGACTATTCTTGCGGAACCCTTACACAGCAGAGCACTCGTAAACAGTACGTACCCAACGCAGAGGATTGCTCACATGCCCCCGCAAAGCCGCCACACCAAGCACCAAGGACGCCCTGCTGGATGAGTTCCAGGCTCTGGTCGGCGACACCGAGAAGCTCCTGCAGCATTCCGCCAGCCTTGCCGGTGAACAGGCCGAAGCGTTGCGCGAGGACATTCGCAGCAGCTTGAGCCGCGCCCGTGAAACCCAGCACAACGCCGAGTCGGGTTTGCGCGAGCTGGGCAAGATGGCCGTCGATGCCACCGAAGACTACGTGCACAAGCACCCCTGGCAGGCGTTGGGTCTGTCGGCCGCCATCGGCCTGGTGCTCGGCCTGCTGATCAGCCGCCGTTGACTGCGCCCATGTCCAACGGACCCTCGCCACGACGTCTGGGCGCAGCTTTTCTGGGCTTGCTCCAGGGTCATGTGGCGTTGCTGGCCCACGAACTGGAAGACCAGCGCAACCAGGCACTGCGCGCGCTGCTGCTCGGCGGCCTGTGCCTGGCCTTCGCCCTGCTTCTGCTGATGGGCCTTTCCGCTGTGCTGCTGATTCTCTACTGGGAGTCGCACCGCCTGACAGTCGCCATAGGCCTGTGCCTGTTCTACGGATCCGGCCTGCTCGCTTGCGGCGCCTGGCTGCTGACCAGCCTGCGCAATGCCGAGCCACCGTTCAGCGCCAGCCTGGAAGAACTGCAACGCGACCGCGAGCAACTGCTGCCATGACGCCCATTCTGCCCCCAGGCGCCTCGCGCCGAGAGCTGCGCAAAGCCGTGCTGCGCATGCGCCTGGAGATGCATCGCCAGGAACTGCGCCATGAAATGCTGCAGATCAGCCAGCCACTCAAACAGGTACGCGAATACGGGCAGCGCCTGCGCCAGGGCAATGCACCTTTTTTGCTCACGGGCGGTGTTCTGGCACTGGCCGGCCTGCTCGGCGGCAAACGCGGTTGGCGGCGCTGGTTACGTCTGGCCCTGATCATGGCGCCACTGCTTAGACGCCGGCAAAGCAGCGTGGACTGATACCGGTATTGGTCTAGACCTGGACTGGCCGCGTTCTTGCTTGGTTGAGCCGCTCAGCTGCCACGTGCGGCTCAACTACCACGACTAAGGACGCCCCAGGTGATCGACGGACAGCCCTTCGCCGTCTTCCAACCCTTTATCGACACCGCCACCGGCCGTATCGCCGGCGTGGAGGCGTTGGCGCGACTGCGCGATGCTCATGGCCAGGCCCATTCGGCCGGGCCACTGTTCGCCGATCCGAAGACCCCGCCCGCCGCCCTGCGTCGCCTCGACCGACAGGTTCGCGAGGATGCCCTGCGCCGCTTTCACCAGGCACCGGCGGACTGGTTCCTCAGCATCAACATCTCGCCACGCTGGATCAGCCGTTTGCGCCCGGCGCAACCGCTGCCCAGCCTGATCCAACTGCAGCGCAGCGGTATCGAGCCGACGCGCATCGTCTTCGAGATCACCGAGCTGGGCGGCGCCAGCCAGCGCCTGCCTGACGTGGTCGCGCGCTACCGCGAGGCTGGCGCGCGCATCGCCATCGACGACTTCGGCGCCGGCTACTCGCAGCTCGATCGCGTGCTGGCGCTGCAACCCGATATCCTCAAGCTGGACATGCGCCTGTTTCAGGAAGCCGCTCGCGGCGGCCCCAGCGGCGAAGTGGTCAAGGCACTGGCGCAAATGGCGGAGAAAACCGGCTGCTGGATCATCGCTGAAGGGGTGGAAACCGAAGCCGAGCTGAACTTTGCCCTGGAATGCGGCGCGCGCTATGTGCAGGGCTTTCTGTTCGCCAGGCCGGAAGAAGAACTCTTCGCCAGCGACGCCTTCGTCGGTCGCTTCGCCCGCCTGCGCGACAGCTACGTGCAGCAGAAACTCGCCGAGCGCGCACGGCTGGTCAATCTGCGTCAGCAACTGACTGAGTTGATGGCAGAACTCAGGTTCTGGGCTGAAAGTGGCGCACCGGCCACCAGTCTCAGAGCACCAGACAACTACCCCTGGTTGCTGCGTACCTATCAATGCGATCGTCATGGCACCCAGCTGACGCCAAACCTGGAATGGCGCCAGCAGGCCTGGCACGCCGATGATCGCTACCTCCGGCACAACTGGTCCTGGCGCCCCTACTTCTATCAACTGCTGGCCGAAGGCTGGGAAGAACGGCGTCTGACCCTCTCCACCACCTACCGCGATGCCACCACCAACCAGTACTGCCTCACGGCTGGCCAGTTCATCGACAACGGTCGCCGCTTGCTGCTGGTGGACATCAACGCTGCCGGTCTGTAGCCAAGCCGGGGTTGCAGGCAGCGGCACGAACACCCAAGCTAGGGGCCTGGATCAACCTGGCGAGGATCGGCCTTGGATTGGCACACCCTGCTCACCCGTGAACGTCTCGGCAAACCCGCACCCAGCTCGGCAGAGCTGGGCCGCAGCCCCTTCCACAAGGATCATGACCGCATCATCTTCTCCGGTGCGTTCCGTCGTCTCGGGCGCAAGACGCAAGTGCATCCGGTTTCCAGCAACGACCATATCCATACGCGCCTGACCCACTCACTGGAGGTCAGCTGCGTCGGCCGCTCGCTGGCCATGCGCGTCGGCGAGATCTTGCGTGACGAGTTGCCGGACTGGTGCACACCGAGCGACCTGGGCATGGTCGTGCAGTCCGCCTGTCTGGCTCACGATATCGGCAACCCGCCATTCGGCCACTCTGGTGAAGACGCCATCCGCCACTGGTTCCAGCAAGCCGCCGGGCGCGGCTGGCTGGATGCGATGAGCGATGCCGAGCGCGGCGATTTCCTCAATTTCGAAGGCAATGCCCAGGGTTTTCGTGTGCTCACCCAACTGGAATACCACCAGTTCGACGGCGGCACGCGGCTGACCTACGCCACCCTCGGCACGTACCTGAAGTACCCCTGGACGGCCCGTCACGCCGATGCCCAGGGTTACAAGAAGCACAAGTTCGGCTGCTACCAGAGCGAGCTGCCGCTGCTCGAGCAGATCGCCGCCAAGCTCGAACTGCCGCAACTGGAGAAGCAGCGCTGGGCGCGCCACCCGCTGGTCTATCTGATGGAGGCAGCGGACGATATCTGCTACGGCCTGATCGACCTGGAAGACGGCGTGGAGATGGAGCTGCTCGACTACACCGAGGTCGAGGCGCTGCTGCTCGATCTGGTCGGCGACGACCTGCCGGAGACCTATCGCCAACTCGGCCCCAAGGACTCGCGCCGACGCAAGCTGGCGATTCTGCGCGGCAAGGCCATCGAACACCTGACCAACGCGGCGGCCAGCGCCTTCGTCGAACAGCAGCAGACCCTGCTCGGCGGCGGCCTGCAGGGCGATCTGGTGGAACACATGCACGGCGCAGCCAAACGCTGCGTACAGAGTGCAAAGTCCCTGGCGCGCGAAAAGATCTTCCACGACAAGCGCAAGACGCTGCACGAGATAGGCGCCTACACCACGCTGGAAATTCTCCTCAACGCCTTCTGCGGTGCGGCATTGGAGCTGCATAGCGGTCGTCCGCTGTCATTCAAGCATCGGCGTATTCTCGATCTGCTCAGTTACTATGCGCCGGAACCGGGCTGGCCGCTGTATCGCTCGTTCATGCGGGTGATCGACTTCATCGCCGGCATGACGGACAGCTACGCGACGGAAATGGCGCGGGAGATGACTGGCCGCACGAGCCCGATCTGACGAACACGCGCATGAAGAACCTGATTCGCACTACATTCACCTGGCATGCCGGCCCGCCGGCCTGGGGCCCTGCCGTGGTCGCGGTGCTGGGCTGCGCCCTGCCGCTGGTGCTGGGCCTGTTCACCGCGCACAGCGGATTTCTCTGGGCCTCTGCCGGCGCCTTTCAGGCCGCCCAGGGCAACCCGCTGCATCGCTTCGGCATGCTGCGCATGCTGCTGCTCACCGGCCTGGGGGCCTGCAGTGCCGGCCTGGGTTTCTGGGCCGGTGGTCACCCACTGGTGAGCCTGGGCATCTTCGCCGCCTTCGGCCTGCTGCTGGCCTGGCTGCAGCGCTTCGGCAGCGAAGCTGGCAAGCTGGGTATCGGCCTGTGCATCTGCCTGTGTCTCGGCCAAGGGCAGTTTGGTATCGGCAACCTGCACAATCCCTATGCAGTGGCCATGCTGTTCATTCTCGGCGGATTGTGGGTGATGCTACTGGCCTTCGGCCTGCGCGGCCTGCATGGTCTGCGCATGTGGCCGTACATGCCGCGTTTTCTCGCGATCCTCAAGGTGCTCAGGCGCCATGCGCAGCGCCTTCCCCGTCAGCAATGGCGCCTGCACGCCCTGGCCTGCATGCTGGCGTTCTCCGCGTCCGGGTTGATCGTCAATCTGGCCGGGTTGTCGCGCGGTTACTGGCTGACGCTGACGGTCATCAGCACGCTGCAGTTGGAATTTCAGGGCAGCCTGGTTCGCGCCCTGCAAGCCAGCCTGGCCAGCCTGAGCGCGGCCGGTCTGCTGATTCTCTTCGGCCACAGCCTGCAAAGCCCACCCATGATGGTGATGACCCTGCTGGCACTGGTATTTCTCAGCCGCGCCCTGCAAGCCAATCACTACGGCCTGTTCGTGCTGCAGACCAGCCTGTGCTTCGTGCTCCTGGCCGAGAGCCTGTCGCAGGACTGGCACCTGGCCGAGGTACGCCTGCTCAATGCGCTGATCGGCATCTCTCTGACCCTGACGGTCGCCCTGCTGGTGCATGGTCTGCGCCTGCGTCTGAACAAACCGGCGCAGCCCGAGCGCACCCCGTAACGACCTTTATAACGTTTCGGCAGATTCGCTCACTCTTCACTATGCTGTTCTAGCCAGCAGCGCTTGCAAGGAGTGATATGCGATGCCCCCCCCCTGTACGAACGTCGTTTCCCTCTGCATGTTCATATCAGCGTTCTGTTCACGCTGTTACTGCTGCTGACTGGCGTGGTGCTGGGCCTGTTCAACTATCAGCAAACCAGCCGAATGATCTTCTCCAGCAGCGCGACCCTGTTCGAGCGCATTCAACAGGACGTGCAAAGGGACCTGGACAGCACCTATCGGCCCATCCGCCATCTGCTCAGCCTGCTGGCGTTGCAGCCTGCCACACAGGCCGACACACTGGACGAACGCCTGCAGTTGCTGCCGCTATTCGTTCAGGCCCTGCGCGACAACCCCAAACTGGCGTCGATTTACCTCGGCTACGGGGATGGCGACTTCTTCATGGTCAGACCGCTGCGCAGCGACATGCTCAAGCAGCGTTTCAATGCCCCCGAAAAAGCCGCTTATCAGGTCTGGAGCATCGACCGCAGCAGCGCCACAACCGACAGCGACTACCTGTTCTTCGACGGTTCGCTGAACCCGCTCAGCCGCCGCCAGAAACTCAACGAGCCCTACGATCCTCGCCAGCGCGAGTGGTTCAAGCGTGCCCGCAGCGATGGCGGACAGATCACGACTGCGCCCTATCTGTTTTTCTCCACCCAGGAAATCGGTACCACACTGGCCAGACGCAGTGGCCTGACCACCGTGATCGGCGCCGATCTTACCCTGGCTGACCTCTCGGCCACGCTAGCCAACCACCGCGTCACCGCCAACACCCAGATCGTACTGGCCGACGGCGAAGGCAACGCCGTGGCCTACCCCGACAGCAGCCGCCTGCTCAAGGACCTAGACGGCCAGGGGTCATTGGTCAAGGTCAGTGAACTCAACCCGGCACTCGGCGAACTGCTGACGGGGCAGTTGAGTGAACAGGACGCCGGCACCGTCGAACTGGCCGGACGGCGCTGGGCCATGGCCCGGCGCCATATTCAGGAGGGTGGCCCGCAGGGCTTGCACCTGGCCCTGCTGGTACCCGAGCAGGAGTTACTGACCGATGCCTATCGCATCCGCTGGCAGGGCGCTCTGATTACCCTGACCACCCTGCTGCTGTGCCTGCCGCTGGGCTGGCTGACGTCACGCCTGGTGGTCAAACCGTTACGCAGCCTGGTGCAGGAAGCGCAGGCCATCCGCCGTTTCGACTTCAGCTATCCGGCCAGCGGCCGCTCGCCGATTCTCGAGGTCGACCAGTTGGCGGTGTCAATGAGCCGCATGAAGGACACCCTGTCGAGTTTTCTCGATATTGCTGCCAGCCTCTCGGCAGAAACCCAGTTCGACGCGCTGATCAAGCGCGTTATGGATGCCACCGTCTCCATCAGTGCAGCCCAGGGTGGCCTGTTGTATCTGCTGGACAACGACAGCGGCCGCCTGGAACCACAGGGGCTGGTGCTCGACGGCCAGAGCAGGAGCCTGGCCGAGCTGGGTATTGAACCGCTGGCCCATGATGCGCCCAGCCTGCCCGCCTGGCTGCAGGGCCCGGCCAGCGGTGGCGCGAGCATTGCCACGTCCATCGGCTTCGATCAGGCGGGGCAGTTCCAGGGGCTGCTGTCGGCCATGGACAGCCCGCGCCTGCATCTGATCGCTGCCGGCCTGCACAACCGCCAGGGCGATACCGTAGGTGTACTGGTACTGCTGCAACGCGATAGCGGCGAGAACAGCGAAAGCATGCTCAATGCCGATCGCGTTGCCTTCGTCGATGCCGTATCGGGCAGCGCCGCCCTGTGCATCGAGAGCCAGCGCCTGCTGGCCAGGCAGCGGCAACTGATCGATGCCTTCATCCAGCTGATCGCCGGCGCCATCGATGCCAAGAGCCCTTATACCGGCGGTCACTGTCAGCGCGTGCCGGAAATCACCCTGATGCTGGCCCGCGCCGCTGCCGAGAGCGACGCCCCCGAGTTTCGTGACTACAACCCCAGCAACGAAGAATGGGAAGCGCTGCATATCGCCGCCTGGCTGCACGATTGCGGCAAGGTCACCACCCCCGAGTACGTGGTGGACAAGGCGACCAAGCTGGAAACCCTGTATGACCGCATCCATGAAATACGCATGCGCTTCGAAGTGCTCAAGCGTGATGCCTGGATCGCCTATTGGCGGGGTCGTGCCGAGGGCGGTGACGACACGGCACTGGCCGCCCTGCGTGACCAGTTGCTGAGCGACCTGGACGACGAGTTCGCCTTCATCGCACGTATCAATCTTGGTGGAGAAGCCATGGCCGATGAAGATCAGGCCCGTCTCGGACGTATCGCCGAACGCCACTGGTTACGCACCCTGGACAATCGCCTGGGGGTTTCCTGGGAAGAAGCCAAGCGCATGGAGCGCACACCGGCGCCGCCACTGCCAGTGGAAGAGCCGCTGCTGGCTGATCGCCCTGAGCACCTGATCGCACGTGCCGAGCAGGACGTGATTGCAGCAGACAACCGCTGGGGCTTCAAACTGGACGTGCCGGCCTACAAGTTCAACCGTGGCGAACTGCACAACCTGAGCATCGCCCGGGGCACGTTGACGGCTGAAGAACGCTACATCATCAACCACCATATCGTGCAGACCATTCTCATGCTCGATCGTCTGCCCTTCCCCAAACACCTGCAGAACGTTACCGAAATAGCCGGTGGGCACCACGAGAAAATGGACGGCACCGGTTACCCCAAGCGTCTGACGCGCGAGCAGATGAGCCTGCCGGCACGCATGATGGCAATCGCCGATATCTTCGGAGCCCTGACGGCCGTGGATCGTCCCTACAAGAAGGGCAAGAAGCTGTCGGAGGCGCTGAACATCATGGTCGGCATGTGCAAGGGCGCGCACATCGACCCGCAGCTGTTCGCTCTGTTCATTCGCGCCGGCATCTACCGGCGTTACGCCGAACGATTCATGCTGGCCGAACAGATCGACGCGGTGGATGAACAGGCGTTGCTGGAAAAGGCGGGAGCGCTGTAGGAGCGCTCCGCACAATCAACGCTGGCATCGGGCAGGCTGCCTGATGACGGGCGCCAGAGAATCCGGCGCCGAGCCGCGATCACGCCTGGTTGATCGGGTTTTCCGGGTACCAGACGTCCTGCAGCGGGCTGAGCTCGAATTTCTCCAGCTCGTTGCGGCCCTTGAGCCAGGCTTCAACGGCAGCACGTTGCTCCTCGTTGACCGAGCCACGCTTGGCCAGGCAGACCAGACCGAAGTCCTCGCCACCCACGTAATCCAGACCATTGCCGGCGATGGCCTGGTCGAGGAACTGATCGACGAAATCGTCGAGGGTCTTGTCGCTCAAGTCGGCCTTGAAGTTCAGGGTCAGCTCGAAGCCCAGCTCCTGAAATTCATCGACACAGAGCTTCTTGCGCAGACGGCGGGAACGGTTGGTCGCCATGAAACAATCCTCAGAGGTGATAACGCGCCGCACTCTAGCAGCTTCCCCGGCAGAGCGCCCGCTTTGTCTCGCCTGATCACCCTGTCCGGGGTCTGCACGGCAGCTGTTGGCCGCATTGTTTTTCACCTGCCAAACCCGACTGCAGAGCCGTCTCTTGCGGCATAATGTCGGCAACTTTTACCGGGGTCGGACGGTCGTCTGTCCGACTTCTCATTACCGCCTAGCTGCGCAAGGTTTCTGCCGATGATCCAGCGGTTTCGCCAACTGGCGCTATGCGCCCTGCTTCTGCCTCTCGCCCTGTCCAGCCATGCCGCCGGCACCACGCTGCCGGCCAAGGTCGAGCAGGCCCTGAAGGCCAACAAGATTTCCAACAACGCGCTGTCGGTGGTGACCGTCCCACTGAACGGCCAGAGCGGTGGCCTGCAGTTCAATGCCGATGTCTCGGTCAACCCGGCCTCCGCCATGAAACTGGTGACCACCTTTGCGGCCCTGGAACTGCTTGGCCCCAACTATCAGTGGAAGACCGAGTTCTATGCCGACGGCCCACTGAAGGATGGCGTGCTGCATGGCAACCTCTACCTCAGGGGAGGTGGCGACCCGAAACTGAACATGGAAAGACTCTGGCTGCTGCTGCGCGATTTGCGCATCAACGGCGTGCGTCAGGTACAGGGTGACCTGGTGCTCGATCGCAGCTTCTTCGTCGCCCCGCAATTGCCGGCCTTCAACGACGACGGTGGCGACGCCAACAAACCCTTCCTGGTCAAGCCCGACTCCCTGCTGGTCAACCTCAAGGCGCAGCGCTTCATCACCCGCGCCGAAGACGGCAAGGTGCAAATTGCCATGGATCCGCCCATCGCCGCCGTGCGCATCGACAATCAGGTACGCCTGCTCAAGGCAGGCAAATGCCCGGCCTGGCCGGACATCCGCTACAACGCGGTTGAGCAGTACGATGGCATCACCCTGATCGTCAGCGGCCAACTGGCCGAAGGCTGCAGCGCGCAAACCTACCTGTCGCTGCTCGACCACCCCAGCTATGCCGCCGGAGCGGTACGCGGCATCTGGCAGGAGCTGGGCGGCAAGATTCTCGGCCAGGACCGCCAGGGCTCCGTACCGGAAAATGCCCGCATGCTGGTACGCGCCTTCTCCCCCGATTTGGTGGAGATCGTCCGCGACATCAACAAGTACAGCAACAACACCATGGCCCGGCAGTTGTTTCTCAGCATTGGCGCGCAGTTCCGTACCGACGCCGATCAGGACGATGCCATGGCCGCGCAGCGGGTGATCCGCAACTGGCTGGCGCGCAAGGGCATCACCGCGCCGCATCTGGTCATGGAGAATGGCTCCGGACTGTCACGCGCCGAACGCATCAGCGCACGCGAAATGGCGCTGATCCTCCAGGCGGCCTGGCGCAGCCCTTATGCCGCCGAATTCCGCAGCTCGATGCCGCTGGTGGCAATGGACGGCACCATGCGCCGCCGCCTGCAGCGCACCCCGCTGGTGGGTGAAGCGCATATCAAGACCGGCACCCTGAACAACGTACGCGCCATCGCTGGCTACAGCCGCGACAGCAATGGTCAGGACTGGGCCGTGGTGGCCATCCTCAACGATCCGAAGCCCTGGGGCGCCACCTCGATTCTCGATCAGGTGCTGCTGTACACCTACAACCAGCCCAAGCGCTGAAATAACCGTAGCCCGGATGCAATCCGGGGGCTCCTTTGGATCCAAGCCCCGGATTGCCTGCAGACCGCAGGCGCGACAACCTACCGCGCCGTGAAACGCCAGGCGCGGTGGATCTTCGGATTACGCGCGAAGTCCGGGTCCAGGGTCTGCGCGGTGATATCCTCGACCTGATAACGCGCCACCAGACTCTCGTCGAGCTGGAACTTGCGGAAGTTGTTGGAGAAGTACAACACGCCGCCACGGGCCAGACGCGCCATGGCCAGGTCGAGCAACTCGACGTGATCGCGTTGCACATCAAACACGCCTTCCATGCGCTTGGAGTTGGAGAAGGTTGGCGGGTCGATGAAAATAAGGTCGTACTCCCCGCGATCCTCGCCCAGCCAGGCCATCACATCGCCCTGCTCCAGGCGATGCTTGTCGGAAAAGCCGTTGAGCGCCAGGTTACGCCGCGCCCAGTCCAGATAGGTTTTCGACAGGTCGACGCTGGTGGTACTGCGCGCGCCGCCCTTGGCCGCATGCACAGTGGCCGTGGCGGTGTAGCAGAACAGGTTGAGGAAGCGCTTGCCGGCCGCCTCGCGCTGCAGGCGCAGGCGCAGCGGGCGGTGATCGAGGAACAGCCCGGTATCCAGATAGTCGGTGAGGTTGACCAGCAGCTTGACCCCGCCTTCGCTCACCTCCATGAACTCGCCCTGCGCCGCCTGGCGCTGATACTGCTTGGTACCGGTCTGACGCTCGCGGCGTTTGATCACCACACGATTCTGGGCCACGCCCAGCGCCTGCGGGATCGCCGCCAAGGCGTCGAGCAGCCGCGCCTGGGCCTTGTCCGGGTCGACCGAACGTGGCGCGGCATATTCCTGTACGTGCACCCAGTCGCGGTACAGATCGACCGCCACGGCATACTCGGGCATATCGGCATCGTACAGGCGGTAGCACTCGACACCTTCGCGGCGCGCCCACTTGCCCAGTTGCTTGAGATTCTTCTGCAGGCGGTTGGCGAACATCTGCCCGCCTTCGGACAGGCGCGCCTGTTGCGGCGCCTCGTTAGCTGGCTGCTGATCATCTTCGCGCGCACGCCGTTCGGCGGTGACGAACTGCTCGACCTGCACCTTGATCAGCAACAACTTGCACGGCAGTGCGCCGTTCCAGAACGAATACTGCTTGTGACTGCGCAGGCCCATGCGCTTGCCCAACTCCGGCGCACCGGTGAACACCGCTGCCTCCCAGCCCAGGCAGGCCTGACGCAGGCGCTCGCCGAGGTTCTGGTAGAGGTACAGCAAGCTGGCTTCGTCGCCCAGGCGCTCGCCGTAGGGCGGATTGCTGATCACCAGACCTTTCTGATTCTGATCCGGGCGCGGCTCGAAACTGCCCAGTTCACCCTGATAGATCTTCACCCAGTCGGACAATCCGGCGCGCTCGACGTTGTTGCGCCCTGGCTGGATCAGACGCGGGTCGGCTTCATAACCACGAATCCACAGCGGTGGTTTGGCCAGGCCGGCCGCAGCGCGTGCTTCGGCCTCGGCATGCAGTTTTTTCCAGATGGCCGGCACATGGCCGAGCCAGTTGGAAAAACCCCAACGCTCACGCCTGAGATTGGGGGCGATATCGGCAGCCATCAGCGCCGCCTCCACCAGGAAAGTACCCACACCGCACATCGGGTCGGCCAATGCACCGCCCTCGGCAGCGATACGCGGCCAACCGGCGCGAATCAGGATCGCGGCCGCCAAGTTTTCCTTCAGCGGCGCAGCCCCCTGCTGCAGGCGATAACCGCGTTGGTGCAAGCTGTGCCCGGACAGATCGAGGGAAAGCACCGCCTCACCACGATCCAGACGCAAATGCACGCGCAGGTCCGGGTTGAGCTTGTCGATACTGGGCCGCTCACCACCGGCCGTACGCAGCCGGTCGACGATCGCATCCTTGACCTTGAGTGCACCGAAGTGGGTGTTATCGATACCCGAGCCGTTGCCGCTGAACTCCACCGCCAGACTGCCGGCCGGCTGCAGATGGTCACGCCAGTCCACTGCCTGCACGCCGTCGTACAGCTCATCGGCGTTGTTCATGGCAAAGCGCGACAGCACCAGCAGCACCCGGTTGGCCAGGCGCGACCACAGGCACAGGCGATAGGCCACTTCGATCTCGGCATGGCCACGTACTGCAGCAGTCTGCTCGCGCACCTCCTCCAGGCCCAGCGCCTTGGCCTCTTCCAGCAACAGGCCTTCGAGCCCTTTGGGGCAGGTCAGTACGATTTCGTAACGTTCAGACATGGATGTTCCACTGCCTATGGCAATCAGGGAGGTACAGCGATGCACCTCGACTCAAAATAAGTGACAAAAGGTCACAGCGCGACCCTTCGTCGGAATATGTAAGCGCTCTTATTTGCACTCGCAAAGTAGCGGCATCGGGGCGCACAGCCAGGTATCACGGTGTTCGGCTGCAAGAAACTGGATGTATTTCCAGCCCCCTTATGGCTTCACCTGCATTTAGGTTACGCCCTTATGACAAATCGATCATTCACAGGCCTCGGTGCATTCGTTAGAACACTACCTAGGGCTTTCGCTGCAACGGCGAAGGCGCAGGAAGTTCGCCACGCCGGCAGCGGACTTTCGTTGGCAGATAGAACGTCTGCCCGGCCTTGCCACAAGGCCAACGGGACATAACAGTCAACAGTGAGGGCAACACCCTATGAGAAGACTTAAGCGTGATCCGTTAGAAAGAGCTTTTTTGCGCGGCTATCAGTACGGCATCAATGGTAAATCCCGCGAACTCTGCCCCTTTACACTACCTTCGGTTCGTCAGGCCTGGCTCAATGGCTGGCGTGAGGGCCGTGGTGACAACTGGGATGGGCTGACCGGCACGGCCGGTATTCATCGACTCAACGAACTTCACGCTGTCGGCTGATCAGGATCACACCCGACTTCACCATGCCGACCCCCTCCGGGCGGCGGGCGCAAGCCCAGGGGCTCCTTCGGGAGCCCTATTCATTTAAGCGGCTTATTTGCGCAGCGCGGCAATCGCATCCACCGCCTCGCGAATCAGCGCCGGCCCCTTGTAGATGAATCCCGAATAAATCTGCACCAGGCTCGCCCCGGCCGCGATCTTCTCTGCTGCATGCTTGCCCTCGGTAATACCGCCGACCGCGATGATCGGCAAACGGCCCGACAGCTCGCCAGCCAGCACCTTGACGATATGCGTGCTCTTGTCACGTACCGGCGCACCCGACAGACCACCGGCCTCATCGCCATGAGCCAACCCCTCGACACCTTCGCGGCTGAGCGTGGTGTTGGTGGCGATCACCGCGTCCATATCCGACCCCAGCAAGGCGGCAGCAACCAACGCGGTTTCTTCATCGCTCATGTCCGGGGCGATCTTGATCGCCAGCGGTACGCGCTTGCCGTGCGCCTGAGCCAGGTCTTCCTGACGGCGACGCAATGCCTCGAGCAGCTCCTTCAGCGAGTCACCGAACTGCAGGCTGCGCAGCCCAGGCGTATTGGGCGAGCTGACATTGACCGTGACATAGCTGGCATGGGCATACACCTTGTCCAGGCAGGTCAGGTAATCATCCACCGCCCGCTCGACCGGCGTATCGAAGTTCTTGCCGATATTGATCCCCAGTACGCCCTTGAACTTTGCCGCCTGAACGCGCGCCAGCAGATGATCGACCCCATGGTTGTTGAAACCCATGCGATTGATCACCGCCTCGGCCTCCGGCAGGCGGAACAGACGCGGCTTGGGATTGCCGGGCTGCGGACGCGGGGTTACGGTGCCGATCTCGACGAAACCGAAACCGAGCTGAGCGAAGCCGTCGATGGCATCACCGTTCTTGTCCAGTCCGGCAGCCAGACCAACCGGATTGGCGAACTGCAGCCCCATCACACTGACCGGCAGGCTGGCCGGCGCCTTGGTCAGCAGACCATTGAGCCCCAGCCGGCCACCGGCACCGATCAGATCGATGGACAGCTCGTGAGAGGTTTCCGGGGACAGTTTGAACAGCAGCTCGCGGGCCAGTGAGTACATGGGCAGGCTTAGCTCGATAGATGGTGAAATTGGCAAGGCGGCGATTATAGCTGTGCAGGCACTGCTGGCGCGAGGCAAGCCGCCAGAATCAGTCCAGAGGGCGTAAGCTGAGCAACTCACCGGAGTTGCTGAACTCCAGCACGAAGGAACCATAGATCCCGGCATGAGTCAGATACGGCCGCAGATGATGGGCCGGTAAACTGACGCGACGCCCATCGCGGCTTTGCGCCATAATCCGGTTGGCAGCCCCGCGATAGACTGCCTGCAACCGTTCGGCCGATAACGCAATATCCAGCACCAAGCTGGGCATGGAGGCACCCTCGCAAATGAATGCGGCTATTTTGCCACAGCCCCTCACAGCAGTAGATACATACCTGCCATGCCAAGCCGTATGGGCAATAGGCGTGCGTGTCTGCCACACTGCTGTGGATGCCTCTGGAATGATCTGTCGGCTATGAGCCTGCCCGAATCCTCAACCTTGAGTGGCCGTCTGGCTGCCCTGGCGCAACGCCTGGGCCTGCTTGGCCGTGGTTCACGACAGATTTTCGCCAAGGCCAGTGCCTTGCGCCTGCCATTCAAGGCACTGCCTGCACCGGTCGCAAGCATTGGCTGGCATGAAGGCCCACAACTGCAGTTGCTGCTCAACCTGTCTCGTGGGGCACTCTCGGGGCCTGTACAGGAAGACAAGGCCCAGGCCCACCATGCGCTGACCCAGGTCGTGGAAGCACAAGCGCAGCACCTGCAGTCTTTCGATCTACGCCTGATCGATGGTTTCGCCTGCCCCTGCCCGCCCCCCGGCTACGCAAGTTTCGAAGACTATGCAGCCAGCGAACACTGCAGGCACGTGCGCATCATCAGCTACAGGGATTTCGTCAGAACCATCGGCCAACCTTTGCCACGCTTTCTGGCCGGCGAGCCAATCGAACTGCGCCAGGCCAGTTGGCGAGGTGCGCGCGTTTTCTGGTCGGGAGAAACGCAAGGCGAAGCCTTCGCAGGCGCCATTGCCTATGCACGCAGACGCGAACTGGAAGTGCAGCTACCGGCCAATCTGCTGCGCTATCAACTCAATGAAGCAGGCCTGAACAATCTGCAAAATCGCTACCACGTCCTGGCCATGCCGGAAGCAGCCTGGAGCGACCCTGGATTCATGGGGTTGCTGCTGGACAACGGCATACCCTACGCGCGCCTGTCACTGCTGAAAAAAGCCGATACCCCGGAGTTTCTTCTGCTGCCTAAAGCTCACCCGCAAGCCACGGCCCTGGGCGAAGGCCTGCGCCTGGCGGGCGCACCGGATGTCCCCGACCACCTACGCCAACTTACGGTTCAGCCTGCCTGAGCCGACTTCCGAGCTATTCATCGCAACCGCGTAACAGACGCCCAATCATCTCCAACGAATAACCCCGGTACGCCAGAAACCGGCCCTGCTGGGCCCGCTCGCGGGCATCGACGGGCAGTCGGCCAGCAAACTTGCGTTGCCAGGTTTCACGCAATTGCTCGAACCAGTCGATACCACTGTCACGCAAAGCCTGATCGATATCGCCACGCGCCAGCCCGCGTTGACCCAGCTCTTCACGGATACGCTGCGGCCCGTAACCGGCGCGCGCCTTGTAGGCAACGAAACTTTCCAGATAGCGCGCCTCGGACAGCAAGCCCTCTTCTGCAAGCCGCTGCAAAGCAGCCTCGATAAGCTCCTCGGGAGCGCCGCGCTTGCGCAGCTTGCGCATCAACTCGACACGCCCATGTTCACGTCGCGCCAGCAGATCCATGGCCGCTCGCCGAACGGCGAGCGGGTTATCCAGTACAACGCTCATGCGCTGATAACTTAGAAGTCGACTTCTGCGTCAGCCAGATCGTCAGCGGCAGCCTTTGCTGGTGCATTGCTGACCAGCAGTTTCTGACGAATCTGGTCTTCGATTTCACGGGCCACTGCCGGATTGTCTTCCAGGAACTTGGCAGCATTGGCCTTGCCCTGACCGATCTTGTTGCCCTGATAGCTGTACCAGGCGCCGGATTTCTCGACCAGTCCCTGCTGCACACCCAGGTCGATGATCTCACCGTTACGGTAGATACCCTTGCCGTAGAGAATCTGGAACTCGGCCTGACGGAAAGGCGGCGCCACCTTGTTCTTGACGATCTTCACACGGGTTTCGCTACCGACCACTTCCTCGCCTTCCTTGACCGCGCCAGTACGGCGGATATCCAGACGAACCGAGGAGTAGAACTTCAGCGCGTTACCACCGGTGGTGGTTTCCGGGCTGCCGAACATCACGCCGATCTTCATGCGAATCTGGTTGATGAAGATCACCAGGCAGTTGGCGTTCTTGATGTTACCGGTGATCTTGCGCAGCGCCTGACTCATGAGACGCGCCTGCAGACCGACGTGCATGTCACCCATCTCACCTTCGATTTCCGCCTTGGGCACCAGAGCCGCCACGGAGTCGACGATGATTACGTCGATGGCATTGGAGCGCACCAGCATGTCGGTGATTTCCAGCGCCTGCTCGCCGGTATCCGGCTGCGACACCAGCAGGTCATCGACATTGACGCCAAGCTTGCCGGCGTAGTCGGGATCCAGCGCGTGCTCGGCGTCGACGAAGGCACAGGTAGCGCCATGCTTCTGCGCCTCGGCGATCACCGACAGGGTCAGGGTCGTCTTGCCGGAGGATTCCGGGCCGTAGATTTCCACGATCCGGCCTTTCGGCAAACCGCCGATACCAAGGGCGATGTCCAAACCCAGCGAACCCGTGGAGATGGCCGGAATGGCCTGACGCTCATGGTCGCCCATGCGCATCACCGCACCCTTGCCAAACTGCTTCTCGATCTGGCCCAGGGCAGCCGCCAAGGCGCGCTTCTTGTTCTCGTCCATTACCATCCTCACGTATTAACAAGGGCCTCACGGGCCGCCAACAACTGTATAAGTAGCCAGTATTATTCCACAGGGCAAGTCGCCCGCCTACCCCGCAGACGGATTTTCCTCTGCAAGCAGGCGCGAAAGCCCTGCCAGAGCGGCCTCGACCGTTTGTCGGCGCACTTCATCCCGGTTCCCGGGAAACTGTCTGCGCACACTGAACAGACGCTCGCCATCCCCCCAGGCCAGCCAGACGGTTCCGACCGGTTTTTCCTCGGAACCCCCACCGGGACCGGCCACACCACTGACGGCAACTGCGTAGCGTGCACCGCTATGGGCCTGGGCACCACGCACCATGGCCTCCACCACTTCACGACTGACGGCCCCAACACTGGCGAACAATTCGGCCGGCACCTCCAGTTGCCTGGTTTTCTGTGCATTGGAGTAAGTGACATAACCGGCTTCGAACCAGGCCGAACTGCCGGCAATCCGCGTAATCGCCTCGGCGATGCCTCCGCCGGTACAGGACTCGGCCGTGGTGACCTGGGCACCGACATCCTGCAATTGTCGGCCGAGCTGCGCGGCCAGTTGGCTGATGCAATCCATATCTTCTCCGGGGTGAAACGAGTAAGCCCGATACCCTACACTAGGCGCTTTTGCGATTTAAACCGGACAGTCGAGACCATGACGGATCTTTCAGCTCACACCCCAATGATGCAGCAATACTGGAAGCTGAAGAACCAGCATCCAGATCAGCTGATGTTCTATCGCATGGGTGACTTCTACGAGATTTTCTACGAAGACGCGAAGAAAGCCGCAAAACTGCTGGACATCACCCTGACGGCCCGCGGCCAGTCGGCTGGTCAGTCGATCCCCATGTGTGGCATTCCCTTCCACTCGGTGGAAGGCTACCTGGCCAAGCTGGTCAAGCTTGGCGAGTCGGTGGTGATCTGCGAACAGATCGGCGATCCGGCCACCAGCAAGGGCCCGGTGGAGCGCCAGGTGGTGCGCATCATCACCCCCGGCACCATCAGCGACGAAGCCCTGCTCGACGAGCACCGCGACAATCTTCTGGCAGCGGTACTGGGCGATGAGCGCCTGTTCGGCCTGGCCGTACTGGACATCACCAGCGGCCGTTTCAGCGTGCAGGAGATCAAGGGCTGGGAGAACCTGCTGGCCGAGCTGGAGCGCCTCAACCCCGCCGAACTGCTGATCCCGGACGACTGGCCGCAGGGCCTGCCCGCCGAGAAGCGCAAGGGTTCGCGCCGCCGCGCGCCCTGGGATTTCGACCGCGACAGCGCCTTCAAGAGCCTGTGCCAGCAGTTCGGCACCCAGGACCTGAAAGGCTTCGGTTGCGAAAACCTGACCCTGGCCATCGGCGCTGCCGGCTGCCTGCTGGGCTATGCCAAGGAAACCCAGCGCACCGCCCTGCCCCACCTGCGTAGCCTGCGTCACGAGCGCCTGGACGACACCGTGATCCTCGATGGCGCCAGCCGCCGCAACCTGGAGCTGGACATCAACCTTTCGGGTGGTCGCGACAACACCCTGCAATCGGTCATGGACCGCTGCCAGACCGCCATGGCCAGCCGTCTGCTGGGCCGCTGGCTGAACCGTCCGCTGCGCGATCGCGCGGTGCTGGAAGCGCGCCAGGACGCCATCGCCTGCCTGCTCGACGACTACCGCTTCGAGACGCTGCAACCGCAGCTCAAGGAAATCGGCGATCTGGAGCGCATCCTCGCCCGTATCGGCCTGCGCAATGCGCGCCCACGCGATCTGG
>ERZ1029870.32-NODE-32-length-20795-cov-19.881437_pt1 | contig 20795 bp, 15 predicted proteins | sample MGYA00519236_ERZ1029870 | MGnify/ENA primary metagenome ERZ1029870 (study PRJEB33666, sample SAMEA4610924) | skin metagenome | biome: Human-associated habitat; feature: Malodor aspect; material: skin | place: Philippines | collected 2015-08 ... | reverse complement strand
AGCTCGGTGCGCGCGGCGCACCCTACGATATGTCGGCGTCTGGCGTCGCTCGGGTGTTGCGGTAAGTGCTGCGCATTCTGCACTGGCGCTTGGTGAGCATTCCTTGTTCTTCAGTCCCCACGTTTCTATGCAAGTCCTGACCTCATCGTTATCATGCCAGCCTTGTTCTTGACGGGGCCTGGCATGCTGGAATTGTTGAAACTTCTACAGGATGGCCGATTCCATTCCGGTGAGGCTCTCGGAGCGCATCTGGGGATAAGCCGCAGTGCTGTCTGGAAGCAGTTGCAAGGCCTGGAGGCAGAGTTGGGCATCGGCGTGTTCAAGGTTCCCGGGCGCGGCTACCGATTGTCGTCGCCGATGGTCTTGCTGGATGCCGAACGTCTTTCCCGTGAAACAGCATTGCTGCAATGGCCAATCTTCGTTGAGACCAGTGTTGACTCGACCAACGCTGAAATTTTCCGGCGCCTTGAGGCAGGGGTAAAAGCCCCCTTCGTGCTGCTTGCTGAGCGGCAGATGGCTGGGCGTGGCCGGCGTGGCCGGGCCTGGGTGAGTCCTTTTGCCGAGAATCTATATTGCAGTCTAGTGTTGCGTGTCGACGGCGGTATGAGCCAGGTTGAGGCGTTGAGCCTCACGGTGGGGCTTGCTGTTGCAAAGACGCTGCAGGATTCGGGTTTAGGTGATGTAGGGCTCAAGTGGCCGAATGACGTGCTGTGTGCCGGGCACAAGATCTCCGGGATACTTCTGGAGCTTGCAGGTGACCCGGCTGATGTCTGCCATGTGGTCATAGGGATTGGTATCAACGTCAATATGATGATCGATGCGACTATCGCCATCGACCAGCCGTGGACTTCGGTGCGGCAATGTATCGGGCGAATGGTCGACCGTAATGAATTGGCTGTGCGCCTGTTGCTGCAGTTGCGGGAGTGTCTGTCTCGTCACTGGCAGGGTGGATTTGCCAGCCTGCGAGATGAGTGGGAGGCCCTGCACGCCTGGCGCGGGCGCAATGTGGCCCTGACGGCGGGCAATAATGCCACCTTGGGTACGGTCCTTGGTGTTGACGAGCGTGGCGCTATACGGCTGAGCGTCGAGGGGGTTGAGCATGCGTTCAGTGGCGGAGAGTTGAGCCTGAGGCTGCAGCATGATTCTTGAGCTCGACTGCGGGAACAGCTTTATAAAGTGGCGAGTGATTTCCGAAGACGGACGCCGTTTGCTGGCGGGCGTAGTGGACTCGGATGCTGCGCTCTTCGACGCGTTGGCGAATGCCTCGGCAGTGTGTGTAACGCGCTGCCGCCTGGTCAGCGTGCGCAGTGATGTCGAGACGGAGCAGTTGTTGGTGCGTCTGAGGGACTCTCTGGGTGTCGATGCCGTATGTGCACAGTCGGCTCGTCAGGTTGGTGTGGTGTGCAATGGCTACGAGGATTTCCAGCGCCTTGGCCTTGATCGTTGGCTGGCTGTCCTGGGCGCCTATCACCTGGGGCGGTGTGCTTGTCTGGTGCTCGATCTTGGGACGGCAGTGACGGCTGATTTTATTTCCGCTGATGGCCAGCATCTTGGTGGGTTCATTTGCCCAGGTCTGCCATTGATGCGTGATCAACTCAGCACCCATACCCGGCGCATACGCTATGACCGCCAGGTTGCGCTGGCGGCGCTGCAGGAGCTGGAACCTGGGCGTTCCACTGCGGAGGCCGTCGAGCGTGGTTGTGTAATGATGCTGCGAGGTTTTGTTGCTGAGCAACTGCGGCAGGCGCAGGTGCATTTCCCTGATGGCTTTGAGGTTTTTCTCACCGGAGGCGATGCCGAGTTGGTGCGCGACGTGGTTCCGGGGGCGCAGGTTGTTCCTGATCTGGTATTTGTTGGGCTGGCCATCGCCTGCCCCATGAGCTGAGGCAAGTCATGCGCTGGATTCTGCTATTGCTTCTACTGCTGAATGCCTTTTATTACGTCTGGCATCAGCAGCAGGCGCCCTTGCGTGCCAAGGAGGTGGCGCCGGCAGCTGCTTACCAGACGGCGCGCAAGGATATACAGCTTTTGAGTGAGGCGGATACATCTGGCGCTCGGGTGTATGCGTCGCCCACTGCGGCTCCTGTCGAGGCTGCTGTATGTCTCTTTCTGGGGAGCTTCGAGCAGGAGGAGGGGGCACGTGTGGTGGAGCAGCGTCTGCTGAGCCTGGATATCGAGGCCGACGTGCGCAGTGTCAATGCTGCTGCCGGTGTTGAATACTGGGTTTATCTGCCGCCCCTGGCTTCGCGTCAGGCGTCATTGAGGCAGCTGCGCGAGTTGCAGGCCCGGCGCATTGATAGCTACATCATCACCCAGGGCGAGCTGGCCAATGGTATATCGCTTGGTATTTTCCCGCGTAGCGATTCGGCCGCCAGCGTCATGCAGCGCTTGCGTAATGCGGGTTATGAGCCTCAAGTGCGGGAGTTGTCGCGTGCGCATCGAAGTTTTTGGGTGCGTGTATCCCCGGAAAGCCGGCGGTTGGCCGATGAATTTTTGCTTGGCCAGCTCGCGGTAGACTTCGCGGGTTTGCAGCATCAATTAATGCCATGTGAAGGCGTTGCATTGCCTCAGTAGTTTGCATAGAATGGCGCCCGCTTCGCAGGGTGGTCAAAGTTGTTTCCCGACGAAGATGCTGTCGAATTAGCTAACCTCAAGATTTTAATGAGAAAAAGCTTGACAGTAGGGTGGCAGATCTAGAAAATGCCGCCTCACTTTGGAGGGGTTCCCGAGCGGCCAAAGGGATCAGACTGTAAATCTGACGTCATCGACTTCGAAGGTTCGAATCCTTCCCCCTCCACCAGATTCAGCGTGAGCTGCAGGCTCCGCGGGTATAGTTCAGTGGTAGAACCTCAGCCTTCCAAGCTGATGATGCGGGTTCGATTCCCGCTACCCGCTCCAGTTTGTGGTTGGCGCAATAGAGTTTGGCTCATGTAGCTCAGCTGGTAGAGCACACCCTTGGTAAGGGTGAGGTCAGCGGTTCAAATCCGCTCATGAGCTCCATCTAATGAAGGCAGATATGCAAGTATCTGCCTTTGTTTTAATGGCGGCATGGCTTGCTCAATTCTTCGCTAGGAGACGGTCAAGATGGCTAAAGAGAAATTTGAACGTAACAAACCGCACGTCAACGTTGGCACCATCGGTCACGTTGACCACGGTAAAACCACTCTGACCGCTGCTCTGACCCGCGTCTGCTCCGAAGTATTCGGTTCGGCCAAGGTTGACTTCGACAAGATCGACAGCGCTCCGGAAGAAAAAGCTCGTGGTATCACCATCAACACCGCGCACGTAGAATACGACTCCAACATTCGTCACTACGCGCACGTTGACTGCCCGGGCCACGCCGACTACGTGAAGAACATGATCACCGGTGCTGCCCAGATGGACGGCGCGATCCTGGTCTGCTCGGCTGCCGACGGCCCCATGCCGCAAACCCGTGAGCACATCCTGCTGTCCCGTCAGGTAGGCGTACCGTACATCGTTGTCTTCCTGAACAAGGCTGACATGGTTGACGACGCCGAGCTGCTGGAGCTGGTCGAGATGGAAGTTCGCGACCTGCTGAGCACCTACGATTTCCCGGGTGACGACACTCCGATCATCATCGGCTCCGCGCTGATGGCGCTGAACGGCGAAGATACCAACGAGCTGGGCACTACTGCCGTCAAGAAGCTGGTTGAGACTCTGGACAGCTACATTCCTGAGCCGGTTCGTGCCATCGACCGTCCGTTCCTGATGCCGATCGAAGACGTGTTCTCGATCTCCGGCCGCGGTACTGTAGTGACCGGTCGTGTAGAGCGCGGTATCGTCAAGATCCAGGAAGAAATCGAAATCGTTGGTCTGCGTCCGACCACCAAAACCACCTGCACCGGCGTTGAGATGTTCCGCAAGCTGCTGGACGAAGGTCGTGCTGGTGAGAACTGCGGCGTGCTGCTGCGCGGCACCAAGCGTGATGAAGTCGAGCGTGGCCAGGTTCTGGCCAAGCCGGGCACCATCAAGCCGCACACCAAGTTCGAAGCTGAAGTGTACGTTCTGTCCAAGGAAGAAGGTGGTCGTCACACCCCGTTCTTCAAGGGCTACCGTCCGCAGTTCTACTTCCGTACCACTGACGTGACCGGTTCGTGCGAACTGCCGGAAGGCGTTGAGATGGTAATGCCGGGCGACAACATCAAGATGGTTGTCACCCTGATCAAGCCGATCGCCATGGAAGACGGCCTGCGCTTCGCAATTCGCGAAGGCGGTCGTACCGTTGGTGCCGGTGTTGTAGCAAAGATCATCGAATAATCGGTTGATCTGTCCCTCTCAGGCCGGCATAATGGTCGGCCTGATTTTGTTCTAGGTCAGTAGCTCAATTGGCAGAGCGGCGGTCTCCAAAACCGCAGGTTGGGGGTTCGATTCCCTCCTGACCTGCCATTTTCTAACGAATTTGGCGTGTCTTTCACAGGATCCTCTCGAATGAATGTTAAGGCTGAAGCCAAAGACTCTCGCTTTGATCTGGTCAAGTGGCTGGTTGTCGCTGCCCTGGTTGCTGTGGGTGTCGTAGGTAATCAGTACTTCTCTGCAGAGCCGGTTCTGTATCGCGTTCTGGGTCTGGTTGTGCTGGGTGCTGTTGCTGCTTTCGTGGCGTTTCAGACTGCCCGTGGTCAGGCTTTCGCGGTGCTACTGAAAGAAGCGCGCGTCGAGATTCGTAAGGTTGTCTGGCCGACCCGCCAGGAAACCACTCAGACCACCTTGATCGTGGTTGCTGTGGTGTTGGTGATGGCGCTGCTGCTGTGGGGGCTCGATTCCCTGCTCGGTTGGCTTATTTCCCTGATTGTTGGTTAAGGGTGTCTCGTGGCTAAGCGTTGGTACGTCGTGCATGCTTACTCGGGTTACGAGAAGCATGTCATGCGCTCGCTCATCGAGCGCGTGAAACTGGCTGGTATGGAAGATGACTTCGGCGAGATTCTCGTTCCCACTGAAGAGGTGGTCGAGATGCGCAATGGTCAGAAGCGCAAGAGTGAGCGCAAGTTCTTCCCTGGCTATGTTCTAGTGCAGATGGAAATGAACGAGGCTACTTGGCACTTGATCAAGGATACGCCGCGCGTCATGGGCTTCATTGGTGGTACAGCCGACAAGCCGGCGCCGATCACCGAAAAAGAAGCCGAAGCCATTCTGCGTCGTGTTGCCGACAGTGGCGACAAGCCCAAGCCGAAGACGCTGTTCGAGCCGGGCGAGATGGTACGAGTTATCGATGGCCCGTTCGCCGATTTCGGCGGTGTGGTCGAAGAAGTGAATTACGAGAAGAGCCGCATCCAGGTTGCTGTGACCATCTTCGGTCGCTCCACCCCGGTCGAGCTGGAGTTCAGTCAGGTCGAGAAGGCATAACTGACATAAGCATCCCTCACCCCGCAGCCTTAGGCTGCGGGGTTTTGTCGTCACTGGGATAAATGCGTAAGTAACCTCGGGGAGCCGTCAGGCGTTCGAACCCGAAATTGGAGTAGCTAATGGCTAAGAAGATTCAGGCTTATATCAAGCTGCAGGTAAAAGCCGGTCAGGCAAACCCGTCGCCACCCGTCGGTCCCGCTCTGGGTCAGCACGGCGTGAACATCATGGAATTCTGCAAGGCGTTCAACGCCAAGACTCAGGGCATGGAACCTGGTCTGCCGACTCCTGTGATCATCACCGTTTACAGCGACCGCAGCTTCACCTTTGAAACCAAGAGCACCCCGGCATCGGTACTGCTGAAGAAGGCCGCCGGCCTGACCAGCGGCTCCGCTCGTCCGAACACCGTCAAAGTAGGCACCGTTACCCGTGCTCAGCTGGAAGAGATCGCCAAGACCAAGCAGGCCGATCTGACTGCAGCTGACCTGGATGCGGCCGTGCGCACCATCGCCGGCTCCGCTCGTAGCATGGGCCTGAACGTGGAGGGTGTGTAATGGCTAAGTTGACCAAGCGCCAAAAGGCCATCGCGGCCAAGGTTGAAGCCGGCAAGGCCTACACTTTCGAAGAAGCTGCCAGCCTGCTGGCCGAGCTGTCTGCCGTCAAGTTCACCGAGTCTTTCGATGTCGCCGTGAACCTGGGCGTAGACCCGCGTAAATCCGACCAGGTCGTACGTGGCGCCACCGTTCTGCCGAACGGCACTGGCAAGACCGTACGCGTTGCCGTGTTCACCCAGGGTCCGGGCGCTGAAGCTGCCCTGGCTGCCGGTGCTGACAAGGTTGGTATGGACGATCTGGCTGCCGAAATGAAGGCCGGCGATCTGAACTACGACGTGGTCATCGCTTCCCCGGACGCCATGCGCGTCGTTGGCCAGCTGGGCCAGGTACTGGGCCCGCGCGGCCTGATGCCGAACCCGAAAGTCGGCACCGTGACTCCGGACGTCGCTACCGCTGTGAAGAACGCCAAGGCTGGTCAGGTGCGTTTCCGTACCGACAAGAACGGCATCATCCACACCTCCGTTGGTAAGGTCGGCTTCGAAGCCGCCGCGCTGAAGCAGAACGTGGAAGCCCTGCTGTCCGACCTGAAGCGTCTGAAGCCGTCGACCTCGAAAGGCATCTACGTCAAGCGCGTGACCCTGAGCACCACCATGGGTCCGGGTCTGCTCATCGATCAGGCTTCGCTCGACGCGTAAGTGATTGGGCCGGCAGCCTCGTGCTGCCGGCTTTGAAAGATTGGGGTCCCTGCCTGGCGGGGGCTATCCAAGACCGTAGGTGACTCAGGTTTTAAATGTCAGGTTCGCCTGATGGCCTACGCAGATGGTGCTCCCGATTCGTTACCGAATCAGACACCAAAACGCCGCCAAGCTTCGGTTTGGCGATACGGTAAAAACCAGGAGTAAACCCGTGGCAATTAAACTCGAAGACAAGAAGGCCATCGTCGCTGAAGTCAACGAGGCTGCCAAAGCCGGTCTGTCCGCTGTCGTGGCTGATGCCCGTGGCGTGACCGTCGGCGCAATGACCGGACTCCGTAAAGAGGCCCGCGAAGCTGGTGTGTACGTGAAAGTCGTGCGTAACACCCTGCTCAAGCGCGCCGTTGAAGGCACTCAGTTCGACGTGCTCAACGACGTGTTCAAAGGCCCGACCCTGATCGCTTTCTCCAACGAACACCCGGGCGCTGCTGCTCGTCTGTTCAAGGAGTTCGCCAAGGGTCAGGACAAGTTCGAGATCAAGGCAGCTGCGTTCGAGGGCAAGTACCTCGCAGCAAACCAGATCGACGTACTGGCAAGTCTGCCGACTCGCGACGAGGGCATCGCCCAGCTGATGAGCGTTATTCAAGGCGCCACCAGCAAACTCGCTCGCACTCTGGCAGCCATTCGCGACCAGAAAGAAGCTGCTGCTGCCTAAGGCGGCGTGAGCACTTTCGAAATCAAACGTTTAATTTGATGGTCGCCTAGGCCGTCACCCCAATACAGGAATTGATAGTCATGTCTCTGACTAACGAGCAAATCATCGAAGCTATCGGCCAGAAATCCGTTATGGAAATCGTTGAGCTGATCAAGGCGATGGAAGAAACCTTCGGTGTAACCGCTGCCGCTGCTGTTGCCGCTGGCCCGGCTGCTGCCGCTGCTGCTGTTGAAGAGCAGACCGAGTTCAACGTCGTTCTGGCTGAAGCTGGCGACAAGAAAGTGAACGTGATCAAGGCCGTTCGCGAGCTGACCGGTCTGGGCCTGAAAGAAGCCAAGGAGAAGGTCGACACCGCTCCTCAGGTCATCGCTGAAGGTCTGAGCAAAGAAGCTGCTGAAGACGCCAAGAAGAAGCTGGAAGAAGCTGGCGCCAAGGTCGAGCTCAAGTAAGCTCGCACCTTGCGTCTACAGCCCGCGCGACTCGCACAAGGCTGATGGCTGGTGGCATTTGCCACCGGCCTTTTTCCGTTCTAGGTCGACTGTTCGTCATTTGGCCTGGAGCCGGGAAATCCCGCCCGAGAGGCGGTTGCAAACCGAGGGTTTGCACGATTTTCTGGTCACCGCCGCCGGCGTTGACCAAATAAGCAGGTGACCAAGCTGGGGAACGCTGATGGCTTACTCATACACTGAGAAAAAACGTATCCGCAAGGACTTTAGCAAGTTGCCGGATGTCATGGATGTGCCTTACCTCCTGGCCATCCAGCTGGATTCCTATCGCGAATTCCTGCAGCAAGGGGTGAGCAAGGAACAGTTCCGTGACATCGGCCTGCATGCGGCCTTCAAATCCGTATTCCCGATCATCAGCTACTCCGGCAACGCTGCCCTGGAGTACGTCGGCTATCGCCTGGGCGAGCCGGCGTTCGACGTCAAGGAGTGCGTCCTGCGTGGCGTGACCTTCGCCGTGCCGCTGCGCGTAAAAGTACGCCTGATCATTTTCGACAAAGAATCGTCGAACAAAGCGATCAAGGACATCAAAGAGCAGGAAGTGTACATGGGCGAAATTCCGCTCATGACCGAGAACGGTACCTTCGTCATCAACGGTACCGAGCGTGTGATCGTGTCCCAGCTGCACCGTTCGCCAGGTGTGTTCTTCGACCACGACCGTGGCAAGACCCACAGCTCGGGCAAGCTGCTGTACTCCGCTCGCATCATTCCTTACCGCGGTTCCTGGCTGGACTTCGAGTTCGACCCGAAGGACGCGGTATTCGTGCGTATCGACCGTCGCCGCAAACTGCCGGCTTCCGTCCTGCTGCGCGCGCTGGGTTACAGCACTGAAGAAGTACTGGATGCCTTCTACGACACCAACGTCTTCCATGTTAAGGGCGAAGGTCTGAGCCTGGAGCTGGTACCGCAGCGCCTGCGTGGTGAAGTCGCGGTTCTGGATATCAAGGACGCCAGCGGCAAGGTGATCGTCGAGCAGGGCCGCCGTATCACGGCTCGCCACATCAACCAGCTGGACAAGGCTGGCATCAAGGAGCTGGAAGTTCCGCTCGATTACGTCATTGGCCGTACCACTGCCAAGGCCATCGTGCACCCGGCTACCGGCGAGATCATCGCCGAGTGCAACACCGAGCTGACCGCCGACCTGCTGGCCAAGATGGCCAAGGCCAACGTGGTTCGCTTCGAGACCCTGTACACCAACGACATCGATTGCGGTCCGTTCATCTCCGATACCCTGAAGATCGACAGCACCACCAATCAGCTGGAAGCGCTGGTCGAGATCTACCGCATGATGCGTCCCGGCGAGCCGCCAACCAAGGACGCTGCCGAGACCCTGTTCAACAACCTGTTCTTCAGCGCCGAGCGTTACGACCTGTCCGCCGTGGGCCGCATGAAGTTCAACCGTCGTATCGGTCGCACCGAGATCGAAGGTTCGGGCGTGCTGAGCAAGGAAGACATCGTTGCCGTATTGAAGACCCTGGTCGACATCCGTAACGGCAAGGGCATCGTCGACGATATCGACCACCTGGGTAACCGTCGCGTGCGTTGCGTCGGCGAGATGGCCGAGAACCAGTTCCGCGTTGGCCTGGTGCGCGTCGAGCGCGCGGTCAAGGAACGTCTGTCGATGGCCGAAAGTGAAGGCCTGATGCCGCAAGACCTGATCAACGCCAAGCCGGTTGCGGCGGCGGTGAAGGAGTTCTTCGGTTCCAGCCAGCTCTCGCAGTTCATGGACCAGAACAACCCGCTCTCCGAGATTACCCACAAGCGCCGCGTCTCTGCACTCGGCCCGGGCGGTCTGACCCGTGAGCGCGCCGGCTTCGAAGTCCGCGACGTACACCCGACCCACTACGGCCGCGTGTGCCCGATCGAAACCCCGGAAGGTCCGAACATCGGTCTGATCAACTCGCTGGCTGCCTACGCTCGCACCAACCAGTACGGCTTCCTGGAAAGCCCGTACCGCGTGGTCAAGGACGGTCAGGTCACCGACGAGATCGTGTTCCTGTCCGCCATCGAAGAAGCCGATCACGTGATCGCTCAGGCGTCCGCGACCCTGAACGACAAGGGCCAGCTGATCGACGAACTGGTCGCCGTACGTCACCTGAACGAATTCACCGTGAAGGCGCCGGAAGACGTCACCCTGATGGACGTTTCGCCGAAGCAGGTAGTCTCGGTTGCCGCCTCGCTGATTCCGTTCCTCGAGCACGACGACGCCAACCGTGCACTCATGGGTTCGAACATGCAGCGTCAGGCTGTACCGACCCTGCGCGCCGACAAGCCGCTGGTAGGTACCGGCATGGAGCGCAACGTCGCCCGTGACTCCGGCGTCTGCGTCGTGGCCCGTCGTGGTGGCGTGATCGACTCGGTCGACGCCAGCCGCATCGTGGTTCGCGTCAACGACGACGAAGTCGAAACTGGCGAAGCCGGTGTCGACATCTACAACCTGACCAAGTACACCCGCTCCAACCAGAACACCTGCATCAACCAGCGTCCGCTGGTGAGCAAGGGTGATCAGGTGGCGCGTGGCGACATCATGGCTGACGGCCCGTCCACCGACATGGGTGAACTGGCGCTGGGTCAGAACATGCGCGTGGCGTTCATGCCGTGGAACGGCTTCAACTTCGAAGACTCCATCTGCCTGTCCGAGCGCGTTGTTCAGGAAGACCGCTTCACCACCATCCACATCCAGGAACTGACCTGTGTGGCGCGTGACACCAAGCTCGGCCCAGAGGAAATCTCCTCGGATATCCCGAACGTGGGTGAAGCAGCTCTGAACAAGCTGGACGAAGCCGGTATCGTCTACGTCGGTGCCGAAGTCGGCCCGGGCGACATCCTGGTCGGCAAGGTCACTCCGAAAGGCGAGACCCAGCTGACTCCGGAAGAAAAACTGCTGCGTGCGATCTTCGGTGAGAAGGCATCCGACGTGAAGGACACCTCCCTGCGCGTGCCGACCGGCACCAAGGGCACCGTCATCGACGTACAGGTCTTCACCCGTGACGGCGTCGAGCGCGACAGCCGCGCCCTGGCCATCGAGAAGCAGCAGCTGGACGAGATCCGCAAGGATCTGAACGAAGAGTTCCGCATCGTCGAAGGCGCGACCTTCGAGCGTCTGCGTTCGGCTCTGGTTGGCGCCATCGCCGAAGGCGGCGCTGGTCTGAAGAAAGGCACCGCGATCACCGACGAGTTCCTCGACGGTCTCGAGCGTGGCCAGTGGTTCAAGCTGCGCATGGCCGACGACGCCCTGAACGAGCAGCTGGAGAAGGCCCAGGCCTACATCTCCGATCGCCGTCAGATGCTCGACGACAAGTTCGAAGACAAGAAGCGCAAGCTGCAGCAGGGCGATGACCTGGCACCGGGCGTACTGAAGATCGTCAAGGTCTACCTGGCCATCCGCCGTCGCATCCAGCCGGGTGACAAGATGGCCGGTCGTCACGGTAACAAGGGTGTGGTCTCGGTGATCATGCCGGTCGAAGACATGCCGTATGACGCCAACGGCACGCCGGTCGACATCGTTCTGAACCCGCTGGGCGTACCGTCGCGTATGAACGTTGGTCAGATCCTCGAAACCCACCTGGGCCTGGCGGCCAAGGGCCTGGGCGAGAAGATCAACCGCATGCTCGAAGAGCAGCGCAAGGTTGCCGAACTGCGCAAGTTCCTCGCCGAGATCTACAACGAGATCGGTGGTCGCCAGGAAAACCTCGACGAGTTCTCCGACAACGAGATTCTCGAGCTGGCGAAGAACCTCAAGGGCGGTGTACCGATGGCGACTGCCGTGTTCGACGGCGCCAAGGAAACCGAGATCAAGGCCATGCTGAAGCTGGCTGATCTGCCGGAGAGCGGCCAGATGCGTCTGTTCGACGGTCGTACCGGTAACCAGTTCGAGCGTCCGACCACCGTCGGCTACATGTACATGCTGAAACTGAACCACCTGGTGGACGACAAGATGCACGCGCGTTCCACTGGTTCCTACAGCCTGGTTACCCAGCAGCCGCTGGGTGGTAAGGCGCAGTTCGGTGGTCAGCGCTTCGGGGAGATGGAGGTCTGGGCGCTGGAAGCCTACGGCGCCGCCTACACCCTGCAGGAAATGCTGACCGTGAAGTCGGACGACGTGAACGGCCGTACCAAGATGTACAAGAACATCGTGGATGGCGATCACCGTATGGAGCCGGGCATGCCCGAGTCCTTCAACGTACTGATCAAAGAGATCCGTTCGCTCGGCATCGACATCGATCTGGAAACCGAATAACACGACGTGAATCGGCAGCGGGGCTAGTCCAGCTCGCTGCCCGCTCCGCCAGGAGGAAAGGCCTTGAAAGACCTACTGAATTTGCTGAAAAACCAGGGTCAGATCGAAGAGTTCGACGCCATCCGTATCGGGTTGGCCTCGCCTGAGATGATCCGTTCGTGGTCGTTCGGTGAAGTTAAAAAGCCGGAAACCATCAACTACCGTACCTTCAAGCCAGAGCGCGACGGCCTGTTCTGCGCCAAGATCTTTGGCCCGGTCAAGGACTACGAGTGCCTGTGCGGCAAGTACAAGCGCCTCAAGCACCGCGGTGTGATCTGCGAGAAGTGCGGCGTTGAAGTGGCCCTGGCCAAGGTTCGTCGTGAGCGCATGGCGCACATCGAACTGGCCTCGCCGGTTGCCCACATCTGGTTCCTCAAGTCGCTGCCGTCGCGTATCGGCCTGTTGATGGACATGACCCTGCGTGACATCGAGCGCGTGCTCTATTTCGAGAGCTACGTGGTGATCGATCCGGGCATGACCACCCTGGAGAAGGGCCAGCTGCTGAACGACGAGCAGTACTTCGAAGCCCTCGAAGAGTTCGGTGACGACTTCGACGCGCGCATGGGCGCCGAGGCCGTACGCGAGCTGCTGCACGCCATCGACCTGGATCACGAGATCGGCCGCCTGCGTGAAGAGATTCCGCAGACCAACTCCGAGACCAAGATCAAGAAGCTGTCCAAGCGCCTGAAGCTGATGGAGGCCTTCAAGGACTCCGGCAACCTGCCTGAGTGGATGGTGCTGACCGTTCTGCCGGTGCTGCCGCCGGATCTGCGTCCGCTGGTGCCGCTGGATGGTGGCCGTTTCGCCACGTCCGACCTGAACGACCTGTACCGTCGCGTGATCAACCGTAACAACCGTCTGAAGCGCCTGCTCGATCTGTCGGCGCCGGACATCATCGTGCGCAACGAAAAGCGCATGCTGCAGGAAGCGGTCGACGCCCTGCTCGACAACGGCCGTCGCGGTCGCGCCATCACCGGCTCGAACAAGCGTCCGCTGAAGTCGCTGGCCGATATGATCAAAGGTAAGCAAGGTCGCTTCCGTCAGAACTTGCTTGGTAAGCGCGTGGACTACTCCGGTCGTTCCGTGATCACCGTGGGCCCGACCCTGCGTCTGCACCAGTGCGGTCTGCCGAAGAAGATGGCTCTCGAGCTGTTCAAGCCGTTCATTTTCGGCAAGCTGGAGGCCCGTGGTCTGGCGACCACCATCAAGGCCGCCAAGAAGATGGTCGAGCGTGAGCTGCCGGAGGTTTGGGACGTTCTCGCTGAAGTGATCCGCGAACACCCCGTCCTGCTCAACCGTGCGCCGACCCTGCACCGTCTGGGCATCCAGGCGTTCGAGCCGGTTCTGATCGAAGGTAAAGCCATTCAGCTGCACCCGCTGGTCTGCGCCGCGTACAACGCCGACTTCGACGGTGACCAGATGGCCGTTCACGTGCCGCTGACCCTGGAAGCCCAGCTCGAAGCGCGCGCGCTGATGATGTCGACCAACAACATCCTGTCGCCCGCCAACGGCGAGCCGATCATCGTGCCGTCGCAGGACGTGGTACTGGGTCTGTACTACATGACCCGTGAAGCGGTGAACGCCAAGGGTGAAGGTCGCGTCTTCGCCGACCTGCAGGAAGTCGACCGCGTGTTCCGCGCTGGCGAAGCGTCCCTGCACGCCCGCGTGAAAGTGCGTATTAACGAAACCATCAAAGAGAAAGATGGTTCGATCACCAAGAACACCCGCATCGTCGACACCACCGTCGGCCGTGCGCTGCTGTTCCAGATTGTGCCGGCCGGCCTGTCCTACGACGTGGTCAACCAGCCGATGAAGAAGAAGGCGATCTCCAAGCTGATCAACCAGTGCTACCGCACCGTGGGTCTGAAGGACACCGTCATCTTCGCTGACCAGCTGATGTACACCGGTTTCGCCTACTCGACCATCTCCGGTGTGTCGATCGGCGTGAACGACTTCGTCATCCCGGAAGAAAAGGCGCGCATCATCGACGCTGCTACCGAGGAAGTGAAGGAAATCGAGTCGCAGTACGCCTCCGGCCTGGTCACCCAGGGCGAGAAGTACAACAAGGTGATCGACCTGTGGTCGAAGGCCAACGACGAAGTGTCCAAGGCGATGATGGCCAACCTCTCGAAAGAGCCGGTTGTCGATCGTGAAGGCAAGACCGTCGAGCAGGAGTCCTTCAACTCCATGTACATGATGGCGGACTCCGGTGCTCGTGGTAGCGCCGCCCAGATCCGTCAGCTGGCCGGTATGCGTGGCCTGATGGCCAAGCCGGACGGCTCCATCATCGAGACGCCGATCACCGCGAACTTCCGCGAAGGTCTGTCGGTTCTGCAGTACTTCATCTCCACCCACGGTGCTCGTAAAGGTCTGGCGGATACCGCACTGAAGACCGCGAACTCCGGTTACCTGACCCGTCGTCTGGTCGACGTGGCGCAGGATCTGGTGGTGACCGAGATCGATTGCGGCACCGAGCAGGGCCTGCTGATGACCCCGCACATCGAAGGCGGCGACGTGGTCGAGCCGCTGGGTGAGCGCGTACTGGGCCGTGTCATTGCCAAGGACGTGTTCAAGCCGGGTACCGAGGACGTCATCGTTCCGGCCGGCACTCTGATTGACGAGAAGTGGGTCGAGTTCATCGAGCTCAACAGCGTCGACGAAGTGGTCGTGCGTTCGCCGATCACCTGCGAAACCCGCTACGGCATTTGCGCCAAGTGCTACGGTCGCGACCTGGCTCGCGGTCACCAGGTCAACATCGGTGAGGCGGTCGGCGTCATCGCCGCCCAGTCCATCGGTGAGCCGGGTACCCAGCTGACCATGCGTACCTTCCACATCGGTGGTGCTGCAAGCCGTACCTCGGCTGCCGACAGCGTCCAGGTGAAGAACGGTGGTGCGATCCGTCTGCACAACCTGAAGTACGTCGAGCGTGTCGATGGCAACCTGGTAGCGGTTTCCCGTTCCGGTGAGCTGGCCGTGGCCGACGAATTCGGTCGTGAGCGCGAGCGCTACAAGCTGCCTTACGGTGCCGTGATTTCCGTGAAGGAAGGTGACAAGGTCGACGCTGGCGCCATCGTCGCCAAGTGGGACCCGCACACCCACCCGATCGTGACCGAAATGAAGGGTATCGTGACCTTCGTCGGCATGGAGGAGGGCATCACCATCAAGCGCCAGACCGACGAACTGACCGGTCTGACCAACATCGAAGTTCTCGATCCGAAGGACCGCCCGGCTGCTGGCAAGGACATCCGTCCGGCCATCAAGATGGTCGATGCCAACGGCAAGGAGCTGCTGCTGCCGGGTACCGATGTTCCCGCCCAGTACTTCCTGCCTGCCAACGCCCTGGTCGGCGTGGCGGATGGTGCGCAGATCGCGGTCGGTGACGTTATCGCCCGTATCCCGCAAGAGACTTCGAAGACCCGCGACATTACCGGTGGTCTGCCGCGCGTTGCCGACCTGTTCGAAGCGCGTCGTCCGAAGGAAGCTTCGATCCTGGCGGAAATCAGCGGCACCATTTCGTTCGGTAAAGAGACCAAGGGCAAGCGCCGTCTGGTCATCACTCCGACCGATGGCAGCGATCCGTACGAGGAGCTGATTCCGAAGTGGCGTCACCTGAACGTCTTCGAAGGCGAACAAGTGAACCGCGGCGAAGTCATCTCCGACGGCCCGAGCGATCCGCACGACATCCTGCGTCTGCTGGGTGTCAGCGCGCTGGCCAAGTACATCGTCAACGAGATCCAGGACGTTTACCGTCTGCAGGGCGTGAAGATCAACGACAAGCACATCGAGACCATCCTGCGTCAGATGCTGCGCAAGGTTGAGATCACCGAAGCTGGCGACTCGTCCTTCATCAAGGGCGACCAGATGGAGCTCACCCAGGTGCTGGGCGAGAACGAGCGTCTGGCCGCAGAGGACAAGTTCGTCGCCAAGTACACCCGCGTACTGCTGGGTATCACCAAGGCGTCGCTGTCCACCGAGTCGTTCATCTCGGCAGCGTCCTTCCAGGAAACCACCCGCGTCCTCACCGAGGCGGCGGTTACCGGCAAGCGTGACTACCTGCGTGGTCTGAAAGAGAACGTGGTCGTGGGTCGTCTGATCCCGGCCGGTACCGGTCTGGCCTATCACAGCGAGCGCAAGCGCAAGCGTGATGCCGACAAGCCGGTACGTGTCAGCGCCAGTGAGGTGGAAGCCGCACTGACCGAAGCGCTGAACTCGAGCGGCAATTGAGTCGAAGCCTCGCTAGTTCGCTAGCGGGGCTTTGCCTTGACTGGGGGCGTGAGTCTCTTTAGACTCATGCACCCCTAAATTTGGCAGGGCGTTTGGCTCTGCCATCTTTATTTGTGAGCGTCGAAAGACAACAGTGGAGCTAGTAGATGGCAACTATCAACCAGCTGGTACGTCAGCCGCGTAAGCGCATCGTCGAGAAATCCGACGTGCCTGCGCTGCAGAACTGCCCGCAGCGTCGTGGCGTGTGCACCCGCGTGTACACCACCACGCCGAAGAAACCTAACTCGGCACTGCGTAAAGTGTGCCGCGTGCGTCTGACCAACGGCTACGAAGTGTCTTCGTACATCGGCGGTGAAGGCCACAACCTGCAAGAGCACAGCGTCGTGCTGATCCGTGGCGGTCGTGTAAAAGACCTTCCGGGTGTGCGCTACCACACCGTGCGTGGTTCGCTGGATACCTCCGGCGTTAAAGACCGTAAGCAGGGTCGTTCCAAGTACGGTACCAAGCGTCCGAAATAAGGCCGCTTGATCCTTTTTATTTAGTTGAGTCGATAAGAGTAAGGTCGGGCGCGGTGTTTACCGTCAGTCCCGGGCTAACCTGAAGACCGTTTGAGGGCTTATCAATGCCAAGACGTCGTGTAGCAGCCAAGCGTGAGATCCTGGACGATCCGAAATACGGAAGCCAGATCCTCGCCAAATTCATGAACCACGTGATGGAAAGCGGCAAGAAGGCCGTGGCCGAGCGCATCGTTTACGGTGCTCTGGACACTGTCAAAGCGCGCAAGAACAGCGATCCCCTGGAGATCTTCGAGAAAGCTCTCGACGCCATCGCTCCGCTGGTCGAAGTCAAGTCCCGTCGTGTAGGCGGTGCTACCTACCAGGTTCCGGTCGAAGTTCGTCCATCCCGTCGTAATGCTCTGGCCATGCGCTGGCTGGTGGACTACGCGCGCAAGCGTGGCGAGAAGTCCATGGCTCTGCGTCTGGCTGGTGAGCTGCTGGATGCTGCTGAAGGCAAAGGCGCTGCCGTCAAGAAGCGTGAAGACGTTCACCGTATGGCCGAAGCCAACAAGGCTTTCTCGCACTACCGCTTCTAATTTCGGCTCCATTAACTTTGCGAGGGCTTTATGGCTCGTACTACAGCAATTAACCGCTACCGTAACATCGGTATCTGTGCCCACGTTGACGCGGGCAAGACCACCACAACAGAGCGGATCCTGTTCTACACAGGCCTGAGTCACAAGATGGGCGAGGTGCATGATGGCGCCGCGACCACCGACTGGATGGTTCAGGAGCAGGAGCGTGGTATCACCATTACTTCTGCTGCAATCACCACCTTCTGGGAAGGTTCTCGTCGTCAGTACGACAAGTACCGCGTAAACGTTATCGATACCCCCGGCCACGTTGACTTCACCATCGAAGTAGAGCGCTCCCTGCGCGTACTCGACGGCGCTGTCGTTGTGTTCTGTGGTACTTCGGGCGTTGAGCCGCAGTCCGAAACCGTATGGCGTCAGGCCAACAAGTACGGTGTTCCGCGTATCGTCTACGTGAATAAGATGGACCGTCAGGGTGCCAACTTCCTGCGCGTTGTAGGTCAGATCAAGAACCGTCTGGGTCACACCCCGGTTCCAATCCAGCTCGCTATCGGTGCAGAAGAGAACTTCGAAGGTCAGGTCGATCTGATCAAGATGAAGGCCATCTACTGGAACGATGACGACAAGGGCACTACCTACCGTGAGGAAGAAATTCCTGCCGAACTGGTAGACCTGGCCAACGAATGGCGTTCGAACATGGTCGAGGCTGCTGCCGAAGCCAGCGAAGAGCTGATGAACAAGTACCTTGAAGAAGGTGACCTGTCCGTCGAGGACATCAAGGCTGGTCTGCGCGCCCGTACTCTGGCGAGCGAGATCGTTCCGGCTGTCTGCGGTTCCTCCTTCAAGAACAAGGGTGTTCCCCTGGTTCTCGATGCCGTCATCGACTTCCTGCCTGCTCCGACCGAAATTCCGGCGATCAAGGGTATTCACCCTGATCTGGCTGACAAGCCGAAAGAGCAGATGGAAGAGTCCGACTACGACGAGCGTCATGCAGACGACAACGAGCCGTTCTCGGCTCTGGCGTTCAAGATCGCTACCGACCCGTTCGTGGGTACCCTGACCTTCGTTCGCGTTTACTCGGGCGTTCTGGAGTCTGGCCAGTCGGTCATCAACTCCGTGAAAGGCAAGAAAGAGCGCGTTGGTCGTATGGTGCAGATGCACGCCAACCAGCGTGACGAGATCAAAGAAGTACGCGCTGGCGACATCGCTGCTCTGATCGGCATGAAGGACGTCACCACTGGTGAAACTCTGTGCGACCCGGACAAGCCGATCATCCTCGAGCGTATGGACTTCCCGGAGCCGGTCATCTCGGTAGCTGTAGAGCCGAAGACCAAGGCCGACCAGGAGAAGATGGGTATCGCTCTGGGCAAGCTGGCCCAGGAAGACCCGTCGTTCCGTGTCAAGACCGACGAAGAGACTGGTCAGACCATCATCTCCGGTATGGGTGAGCTGCACCTGGACATCCTCGTTGACCGCATGAAGCGCGAGTTCAACGTCGAGGCCAACATCGGTAAGCCGCAGGTTTCCTACCGCGAAACCATCACCAAGGACAATGTCGAGATCGAAGGCAAGTTCGTTCGTCAGTCCGGTGGTCGCGGTCAGTTCGGTCACTGCTGGATTCGCTTCTCGGCTCCGGACGTGGACGACAAGGGCAACATCACCGAAGGTCTGGTGTTTACCAACGAAGTTGTGGGTGGTGTGGTTCCGAAGGAATACATCCCGGCTATCCAGAAGGGTATCGAAGAGCAGATGAAGAACGGCGTTGTTGCCGGCTATCCGCTGATCGGCCTGAAGGCTACCGTGTTTGATGGTTCCTACCACGACGTCGACTCCAACGAGATGGCGTTCAAGATCGCTGCCTCCATGGCAACCAAGCAGCTGGCCCAGAAGGGCGGCGGCAAGGTGCTCGAGCCGATCATGAAGGTGGAAGTGGTAACTCCTGAGGACTACATGGGTGACGTGATGGGTGACCTGAACCGTCGTCGTGGTCTGATCCAGGGTATGGAAGATTCGGTATCCGGTAAGGTTATCCGTGCCGAAGTTCCGCTGGGCGAGATGTTTGGTTACGCTACCGACGTTCGTTCCATGTCCCAGGGTCGCGCCAGCTACTCCATGGAATTCTCCAAGTACGCAGAAGCTCCGTCGAACATCGTCGAAGCTCTGGTTAAAAAACAAGGCTAATCCCGCCCTTTAAGTAAGAGGTTTACTGTCGTGGCTAAGGAAAAATTCGAACGTAACAAACCGCACGTCAACGTTGGCACCATCGGTCACGTTGACCACGGTAAAACCACTCTGACCGCTGCTCTGACCCGCGTCTGCTCCGAAGTATTCGGTTCGGCCAAGGTTGACTTCGACAAGATCGACAGCGCTCCGGAAGAAAAAGCTCGTGGTATCACCATCAACACCGCGCACGTAGAATACGACTCCAACATTCGTCACTACGCGCACGTTGACTGCCCGGGCCACGCCGACTACGTGAAGAACATGATCACCGGTGCTGCCCAGATGGACGGCGCGATCCTGGTCTGCTCGGCTGCCGACGGCCCCATGCCGCAAACCCGTGAGCACATCCTGCTGTCCCGTCAGGTAGGCGTACCGTACATCGTTGTCTTCCTGAACAAGGCTGACATGGTTGACGACGCCGAGCTGCTGGAGCTGGTCGAGATGGAAGTTCGCGACCTGCTGAGCACCTACGATTTCCCGGGTGACGACACTCCGATCATCATCGGCTCCGCGCTGATGGCGCTGAACGGCGAAGATACCAACGAGCTGGGCACTACTGCCGTCAAGAAGCTGGTTGAGACTCTGGACAGCTACATTCCTGAGCCGGTTCGTGCCATCGACCGTCCGTTCCTGATGCCGATCGAAGACGTGTTCTCGATCTCCGGCCGCGGTACTGTAGTGACCGGTCGTGTAGAGCGCGGTATCGTCAAGATCCAGGAAGAAATCGAAATCGTTGGTCTGCGTCCGACCACCAAAACCACCTGCACCGGCGTTGAGATGTTCCGCAAGCTGCTGGACGAAGGTCGTGCTGGTGAGAACTGCGGCGTGCTGCTGCGCGGCACCAAGCGTGATGAAGTCGAGCGTGGCCAGGTTCTGGCCAAGCCGGGCACCATCAAGCCGCACACCAAGTTCGAAGCTGAAGTGTACGTTCTGTCCAAGGAAGAAGGTGGTCGTCACACCCCGTTCTTCAAGGGCTACCGTCCGCAGTTCTACTTCCGTACCACTGACGTGACCGGTTCGTGCGAACTGCCGGAAGGCGTTGAGATGGTAATGCCGGGCGACAACATCAAGATGGTTGTCACCCTGATCAAGCCGATCGCCATGGAAGACGGCCTGCGCTTCGCAATTCGCGAAGGCGGTCGTACCGTTGGTGCCGG
>ERZ1029870.31-NODE-31-length-21256-cov-5.218905_pt1 | contig 21256 bp, 51 predicted proteins | sample MGYA00519236_ERZ1029870 | MGnify/ENA primary metagenome ERZ1029870 (study PRJEB33666, sample SAMEA4610924) | skin metagenome | biome: Human-associated habitat; feature: Malodor aspect; material: skin | place: Philippines | collected 2015-08 ... | reverse complement strand
GAGCCTACTAATGCAAATCCATAGTCTTTTCACTATAGATGAATTTGGCGTAGACCCGATAGCTAGTTCATTCTTTGATGTTGTGAAATCTGTTAGGGCCTCAACTACATATCGTATCCCTTCGTCTGAACATTTGAATCCCGCCCTTACTTCGTACTTACGTTACAAATCGAAAAATTGGTGGCAATTCATCTTGGCCTTCAACGATATTGGCGATCTTTGGGAATATACAGAAGGGCGGATAATTCAACTTCCCGATATCAATGAAATGACTAACGCAATCATGCGAGACATTACGGTCAGACCTGAACGTATTGTTAGCATCTGAGGTATTTATGCAAGCTGCATTGAACATTGACGGTTTAGCATTTTGTACTTTGGAAATTGATGGGGCGTCTATGCCTCCAGCGATGAATTTGATTCACGAAATCATTGGATTCGAAGGGTTTGGTATTGGAGCCCCTACTATGCGTCTTTCGCTCATTGATAAAGAGGGGGTTCTTTCAAAGCAGTTGAATTTGAAAGACGGGACGCGTATAAAAATTCGAGTAGGCAAGGACGCAAGTACCGCACCCGAATATAAATTTCGAGTTTTCGGAAGAAAGCGTAGACGCATGGCTCAAGGCGCTGTGTTAGATGTTGCTTGTATTTATGACAGCCCTGAATTCTGTGCTGGTTCTTTTTCAGAATCGTTTGAGGGAACCAGTCGTGAAGTAATGGCCAAAATAGCTTCTGCCTGCGGTCTTGGTTATGACGGGCCAAAATCTACGGACGATCATCAAGTGTGGTTGAATTTAAATACGACGCGGTTGGCTTTCACAGAAGACATGACCATGCGGGCGTACGTAGCAGAAGATAGTTGCATGTACCGCATGCTTACTTTAGATGGCACGTTGCGTTATAAAAATTTGTTTGAGGTACTACGAGAGGAAGCTATCGGTACAATTTCACACAACACCAGCGGCGGCGATTTTGACGCAAAAGAAGTCGAAGATGGCAGTGTTAGTGGTTTGTATTCGCACTTCTTGAACTACGGTCAGGATTTGTACATTCCGATGCAGAATGGTGATCTGCAAGTTCAAAAACTAAACGTACCTATACAAGGTGACGACGTGCCTGTAAACGCAGATATTCGTCAAACTGTAAAAGCACGTGTAGCTTATGCTGGATACGATTACGGCACGGCTCCGTTAGACGGGTTTAATGTACACCAGTTTTACGAACAGGCGTACTATCAGAATCTACGTTTTCTATCACTCTTCAGTGAGCGTTTAGTCGTCCTTGTGGATTCACACACAGGATTCAATTCGTTGAAATGCGTAGAGTTCAATCAGGCTGATCCAGAAAACCAAGCTAACAGCTCTTTCGACGCGAACGGTAAATACGTTCTAGGCGGGAAAACTTTTAGGATAAAACATGGAACACGTTACAGCGAAGCTCTCTACTTGTACCGCCCATTCACAACGGGTTGATGTTTTGGTATACGTAGACACGGCAGACCTTGCGGAAAGCGTGGTGCGGGCTATTTGTGAAGATAGTTTTGGCTCTACATTACTTTCTTTTGAATATGCTGGGGAGGTTGCATGTTTGCATTTACTTTACATGCAACAGGTGCCATTTAAGGTACTTAAGGTGGAACCGTACAAACTGTAAACCATAAGGGCAGCCGTCATTCGTGATCGCTGCCCTTTTCACTTTTATGGATCATTTAGCATGAGCATCAAATCAGACCGTTGGATTAAAAAACAGTGTGCCGTACCAACTCACACTGATGACACGGGCAAATACCATACGCTTGATTCGCAACCTGAAAAGTTGCTTGTTTTCTTTGGCGGCACTCTGGCCATGCACCCTGTTACCGATGAAGAATTGGCTAAATGGAAGCCGATGATCGAACCCTTTCATGCCGAGCAAGTGCGTAAAACTGAAACCGGCGCACGCGTAATTAGCTACGGCTTATCGTCATACGGTTATGACGTGCGATGCGGCACAGAATTCAAAGTATTTACCAACGTAAATACTGCGGTAGTCGACCCGAAAAATTTCGATGACAATTGCTACGTTACGAAAGATGGCACCGAAGACGGCTATGTGATTATCCCGCCAAACGGCTTCGCATTGGCACACACAGTTGAATATTTCCGAATCCCGCGTGATATTTTGGTTATCTGCCTGGGTAAATCCACATTTGCACGCTGCGGAATTATCGTAAACGTTACGCCGCTGGAACCTGAATGGGAAGGGCAAGTAGTATTGGAATTCTCGAACACTACTAGCCTGCCTGCGAAAATTTACGTCAACGAAGGCGTAGCTCAATTCCTTTTCTTACAGGCCGATGAAGACGACGTTTGCGAAGTTTCTTATGCAGACCGTGGTGGTAAGTATCAGGGACAAACAGGCATTACTCTTCCAAAGGCTTAAACTATGAAACCTGTACGTAAGCACATTTCTACGCGAATATTTTCTAGGTCTTTGGTTGGTATTGGTGGGAAATTCCCAAGAGGTCGCGGTAACTACATATCGGTTGCGGAAAATCGAAATGGCCATTGGCTTGATGTAGTTACTAGCGAAGGGTTTTACCAAATTGTTAACCTTAGCGCCGAGGACTTGGAAGACGCAAAAGCCTTGGGATTAATAGGCGAAACGATGGAAGCTGACACTTACGTACAGGATGACTACCGCGTGGCTGTTGTCGTGGATGATCGTCTTCCTGAAATATGTAAAAAGCCACGCTGGTGGTACGCAGAACGTTTCTTTTTCAAAGAGGCAATTCTACGTAACGAATTTTCCATACCTGATGGTCAATGTATCTGCGCAAACCCGGACGCCCGAAAGCATGCTGTGAGCTTTGTTCAACTTATAATTAAACCAGAAGGCAGGTTTGAGAAAATGCAGTGCTCTGTATGCAAGACTGACTACCTAGAGGAAAGGTATTAATATGTTGGCTAAAATTCTCCTACTGTTGGTATGTGCCGTTGTAACTGGCCTTGCTGTCATGTTTCCAATACCTTGGCTAATTCACCACGGCTCCAGCTCAGCTTTTGACTTTGCTATTTTTCTGTGTGTTGTTCTTGTAGGACTTTGGGTTTTCACTATACGATTTTGCCTAACAGATTAGGGAATCATACGAATGACGTTTAGACGATTTATTTGCGCAAGTTGTTGTTTGCTGCTCGGCTTACTGCCTTGGCTTCTGATTGTAACATTCGCGACCTTAGTGCTGTGTGTAATGGGTATTGATTTTTATTACCTCTTAGATCAGGAGGAAGTCAGTACAGAGCGTTGGCTTGCACTATTCGTTGGAGTTTGCGGTATGTTGTATGGAATAATCGCGCCGGCTTTCCATATGTACCGAATAGTGGGCAATTATCTTTTCCTTATACGTAACCCACAAAATTCTACCTCCATCATATTCGACGAGCCTTGAAGGTGCCCTATGTCCGAGCCATCGCAGTCCTTTCTATCTAATACACTGGCACTGAGCTTTATAAACGCAGTGTTCACAAACCCTTTTTACCGAGCAAACTGTAAAGACGATGAAGTGCGTAGATTTGCAGAACAATCAGCCCGGCAATTCTTCAAAGAACGAAGTTCTGGTGCGTATGAGCACTGGAATTTTATATGGGTCAGCCATATGACATCGCCTATCGGTAGCTCTGTGCCTTTAGACTTTATTATGGCAGTATGGCAAAACGAAGAAGATGATGTATCTTTAAAATATTTCCTCTTCACTGAAGAAGGGCGCTATGCGATTGCTCAAAAGGATGCAATTAACGCGGCGATTCGCGAGTGGCAGGAAAAGTCAGGCGTAGGGTATGTAAAAACTTTTGTACCGCTGTTCAACCAACGTATGGAGAATGTTCAGTGAATTTGCGATCAAATGAACTGCTTAAGCAACTAGCCGATGAAATTCCAGACATTTTCCCAATAGACACGTACTCGCTTACCGTACTGGTTAATCGCATTTACTTGGGCGCTCCTTATACATGGGGTCGTGATTTAGAAATCAGAAATAACATGTTTGTGCGTATCGTTTCTGATTTGAGTGAAAGTAATGATTGCTGGCGGTGGGCCACTGTAATAGTTGGGTTAAACACCACTGACGCTGAGCCTGACGACTACTCAGTTCTAGTTAAGTGGAGTTTAGAAGAAAACCAGATACCTGCCTACCAAGTGCGTTTCAGTTTACGTGAGTATGAAGCTGGATTGATTTATGGGTACGTAAATCCCACAAACGAAAACTGGCGCGAGGAAACCCTGGCATGTTTGAGCAAGATTCTGAAGAGCTGATCGTAGACGGCGATAAATCCTACTGGCTAGGGTCTGAAGTAACCGCCTGTGAAATGTGCGGTAAGGTTGTAGTTGCCGTCGATAATTGTGGTGAGTTTGGTAATTCCCTTTGCCCGCAGTTTGGAAAAGATCGCGATAAATCCCCCTACAAATCTGGTGTAGTTATTTTTGGAGATTAACATGGACTTCAGTTCTGCTTTGTATGATTTGAAAGCCGGTGCAAAAATTCAGCGTTCCGGTTGGAACGGTGCCGATCTATTTGTGACAATGACACCAGCCAGCGGTGAAGTGGGTGCATACTTTTCAATTCATAAACCTGACGGTACGGTGCAGCCTGGATGGGTTCCGTCCATGGGCGACCTGCTGGCCGAAGATTGGCGCTCGTTTTATGATTAAAATCACAGAAATTCCAGCATCTAAATTTGAAAACTATGTCGAAGGCATGAACCGAGCTACACGTGCATGGGAAGAAAAAGCGGCACGCGGCGAAACCGGTTGGATTTGCTCTACATGTTGCTGCTCTTTTTCTAGCGGGATGCCGGATGAATGCGCTCACGGTTTAGCAGAATGTACTGCAATTATCAAACGCGATAAAGCCGAAGCTATGCGCGAAGGTAACGAGCCATTTTGAGTCACCTTAATTCTCGAAGAACTGTGTGAGAAACACACGACGCAGAAATTGAAAAAAAATAGCGCGTGAACTGGAGGTACTGCAATGAGTGATCAACTTGGTGTATATTTTCAAGAAGTAAATGGGCATGTGAACCTTGCTATTGGCAATTACATTGAACATGTCAATAAAACAACCATGGCAAAACGAGGTATCGATTGGGGGTATGCAGACACGATAGCCCTGCGTAAAAAGTACTGGAATCTACGACGCAAATTGAAGAACCGCTTCCTTCCGCGAGGTAAAGTATTCCAGCGAATGGAAGCCCTGCAAAGGGATTATGATTGGCGTGTTACGGAGGCACGATGGGACGCAATTTCCTGATATGTTTTAAATGCTACCATTATGCTAAGCCTGTGCGCCAGTACAACCAAAACGCTGGAATTTGGTACATGGGATGCGGGCGTTGCGGTAGCGGTGTTTTCTTCAATAAATAGGAAGTAAATGTATGGGATTCCCTCTTAATCCAGAAACAGTGCTCGGCCTTGTACGTGGAGTGTACGATTCTGATATTTCACATGAACAGCACGTGAGTGTTTTATCCAAAGTCATTTTCCGCCTGTCCAAAAATGAAGTTGGCCGTTGGAATTCTGTTTTGGTGACACGTTACGTAGAAAACGGCTCTTGTTTTATGCTGCGTATAGTTTGGGGTACTGTTACGGATGATGATTCCATAAAGGAACTCTTCGAGGCAGTTTACATTGATGTGGTATCGTTCAAACTTTTGAATAGCAATGATGCCTTCAAACTTCTAGACGACACGCAGCGCCGAAACAGGGACAAGAAATGAATATAATGCGCGTTAACGCACCTTACTCGGAATATCAGCTTTTGATTGAGGCTGTAGCTGTAGAAGACCGAGAGCAAATTATTGCCATTCTGTCTAGATGCTCACGCCATTTTGGTGGCGACTTTGTTTACGTGAAGAGTAAACTTCCAATTGAAGTTCACGTGTACGACCATCCACAAAATTCATCCTATGTTGTGTTGGAGGTAAAATGATTCGCGTGTTGCAGCAGTACAAGGGAAATTGGGTTGCGCATGCGGGTATTCTGTTTCCTGTGAATTCCCACGCAGAATGGCAAGCTCTTCCAAAGGTATGAAACATAAATTTGAAAACTGGGTAGCTACTCCAATTGACGGCTACCCCATGAAATGGTTCGCGCCGCACGCTGCAAAGGATATAACAGCAGCGAATAAACAGTACCATTCCGAAGCGCGAGACTGGTTAAAACAATTTGCATTGAACATGGGGTATGTAGAAGAAGAATTCAAAATCAGCACCCTTAAACATAAAGACCTGTACAGTCAAACTCGCATTCAAACACCGCATTTCTTTTTGGCTGTTGGGCATACCGCTTATGGCCAGAATCCCGATGAAATTTGCAACTTCGCACGTGTCTACGAAAAGCGAGAGGTTGCGATTGAGGGCATTGGTGCGTATGTACACAAAGACACCGTATTAAAGCAGCTTGCTGTTTTGTATCGGCGTATCCGCAATGGTAAACCCGATGCTAATAGGTGGTGTGATTTAGAGTACCTATTCAAGCGACAGCATCGTTGGTTCGACTTAAATAAACACAGGTAATCCTATGAAAACATCTTTGGAAGTAGATAACCGCTTTGACAAAATCTTTGAGGCGGCGAACCATACAGATTACGAAACCACTAATCAGCTTATTCGAGATTGTGTATCCTACATTAAAGACACGAAAGAGTTGGACTTGATAAGTGCTTTGGTTAGAAAGGCTCGCATTCATCTACCTGCTTTCGCTGCTATTGCAGTACTTCGTGCCACGTACGGATTTAAAGAAAGACCGACGGTTAAAAATGAGTGGTGTTCACTGTGTACGCAGGTATTTAATCACCTGAAAGCTACAGGTGTAAACCCATACAAAGCTATGGATGGTCTAATAAAAGAACGTGGGCCTGCTTAAATACTCGTATTTTTAGAAAAAAAGCCCGCTCGCTTTAATACCATCTATATGAAAGATTCGGTAATTTATCTGTATAAATTGTAGCCGGAAAATCCGGCTTAAACCGGAGGGCTTATGGAAGTCGAAGAATACAGTGGCGTTCTAGCAGAAATTCTAGAAGCCATTGCTGAGCGCGGAGAAAACATCCGCCGCATTTGGGTCACTAAAGATGAAATGCAAGAAATCCAATTCAGCAATGCATGGCGCCAAGTAGTCACCAAGTATTACGGCGACGCCAAAGCTGTAATGCATGAGATTGTTACCGACCGTGATGGAAATTTCCTTTCTTTCTATTACGAAAACGTTCTAGTGGTTGCACGTCCTGATGTTGTACCTTCCAACATTGCCGACCTTGAATTCCCTGTGCTTGAGCTTGAAAGCAAAGGCACCAGTATTTTCCACGTTGTCGGTAGTGGCGGCAATTTAAATATGCTGGTGGGTACTGGCAATCCGGCTGATGATTTTGTCTACGGCCTGAACGATAATATCGAATTGGGTATTGCGGCCCGTATTCGTGGTAGCCGTACATACAAAGGCGATGGTACAGATTTTAATATCGCCCTAGCCGACGGCGAAAGGTGGATATTTGCAATTACCGTAGGTTCAATGCAACCTGAGATTCCAAATATAACAGACATGTACAATGTCGAACTGTTTTTGGGGCACGGTAACGGCGAAGGCCAAACTTGGAACCTACGCTGGTTTGACGGTATGTTGAACGGCGTTCGCGTAAAAAATTATCTGTGGTATGAAGGCCCGACTCCAGTCATTACAGATAGCGCGACCGATCCGGCATTTAGCGTAACCCAAATGATTCAAAGGTACGACTTCAACTTTATTAAAAACTACCTGCCTGCTGACACCGAATTTAACCCGGCTGGTAGTCCGCTCGGTTCGTTTGAGTTGCGCTTGACTGCAACCCCGCGCCGTAAAGGCTTTGATCCTGTATCAATTAGCACTGTAGTAAACGTAACAAAAAAGGATTAATCACGGCACCTGATATTGTCTACAGTGATGCAACAGGTACGTACGGTAGAAAGAACGGCGAATTCGTTCGCATGCTTCAATCTACCAATGCGTACCTAGATGCAGAACCTTTCTTCTTCTGTGCCGGGAATAATTTTTATGCTACGTCAGCAGATACGGCAATCTGGACAGAAGTTGAATTTACAGGGAACATCCAGCAGCTCATGTACCAAAACGATAATCGGTACATGGCGGTAGAAAACGATGGGGTCTACTTAAACGATCAGAAATTAATTGACTTACCCCAAAATTATACTGACGCTAGTTGGCCGTTCTTCATGTTTGTGGGCGGTGTCGTGAATGTGTTAACGCAAGAAATTACGACTTATGAAGGCGCTGTATACGGCCCAAATCATGCACGTGTTGAACAAAATGTAGCCATGACAAATAATGGATGGCTGGTAGACGGCGAAGACGAAGAGCTTGTGATGCTGGGGGCTACGAACAAGTACGTAGCCATTTCAGTAAACGGTGACGTTTTATTTTCCCGTCCTGATCATTTCATTACGTCTTACTTGACCGACGTTATTGATATGTCAGGTGAACTGGTAGCCAGCTCAGATGGTATCTACACAATAACCGGCGATTTAGTCCGGGCGTGTGAACCTACATACGTGTTTTCGCTATAACTTTAGCCCGCCTTTGTGCGGGCTTTTTGTTGCCTGCAATACTGTAAAACGTACGTATATCCCCCATGAGGTGTATGTTATGTGCGAACAGTGTATCGTAAACCCTTTGAGTTTCGGTGAAGTACTTCCCGGCATTTATCTAATGCGTGCTCGGCGTGACGGCAACGAAATGAATGCCGGCGATTGGGGCTTGGTGTACTGCAACGGCCCATTCTTTGTATGGTCAGGTACGCGTGAAAAGCCGAATCCTGAATGTAGCTACAGTGAATCTGATATGTCAGATGAATTTAGCCAAATGATGGTCGATCCGCGAACCGGCTACGATTTGTTTACCAAAGCGTTCGCGTTCGGGTTTGATCCAAACAAGCACAACTTTACGGCTTGGTTTTGGGAACATATTTTCAACCACGTGGATGCAACGGAGCCACAAGTTGACGATGATCCTTTCCCCCGTTTAGATGCTGAGCGCTTCCATGACTACAGCATCGGCAAAGGCCCCTTCAAGCACCCACACGTGGAACAATAAAATGGTTTACGTGCCTGTAGAAAAGAAACCTTTCGATCCAATATGCGTTGCAATTGACTACGACGAAACAATTTCGCTAAACGAAGTAGGTTGGATGCGGATAATCAAAGCCTTCCAGCACGAAGGGTTCAAGGTTATAGTGGTAACGTACCGACCGCCAGAGTGTGATCCTTGGGAATTAGGTTGGCTCTCCAAAGGTGGTATTCCGGTACATTTCACTTCAGGTAAAGCAAAGCGCAAATTTATGCATGATCTAGGTGTGCGTGTAGACATTTGGATTGACGACATGCCAGAAACCGTTTGCGTTGATCGAGACAAAATAAAAGACCTTCCGTTTCCGTGAGGTGTTTAATGACTCAAGAAGAACAGAGTAAAAGAGCTATTGCACTATGGTGCATTAAGAATCAGTACGACGGTTCATTTCAGGGCTACTTTTGTGAATTTCCTGAAGTGCGGCGAAAGTCGCTGGCATTGCGCACGCAGGCCTTAATCAACCATGACCGTGTTATGGATTGCAGACCTACAATAGATCACATTCCTGTAAAAGGCACCCCTGTATGAGACTTCTAGAAGCACTTGAACATGACGTAGCGCGTTTAAAAAAGACATTGCACTATCGAATGGCGACTGATGGTGCCCGATTTTTGAAGGGCACCCTAAAAGTTTCACCCAAACTACATGCACTGTTAAGCTGTGCTGATGTAACACATATAGACGGGATGGAAATTGAAGAATGTACGAATCTAGGCTTCTCAATTTTCCTAGATTTTTACGCAATGGATTCAGAGACAGTCTACTCTAACCACTACATATACAGCATAGATATCATTAAGAATTGGATTACGCTACAGGTATAAGTATGAATCGATACGAAGGTACAATTGCCGTTTGTGCAGTTCTCACTGCCATGTTCACCTGCATGATTTTTATCATGCTATTTTTCTCACCGCAGAGTATCCATGAAACGCGATTAGAAAAAGTTACATGCTACGTAACTGCTCCTGGTGGTTTGAGTTGTGTTCCCAATTGGATGATTGACGAGGCTAAGCATGACGGTATTCTTTTGCGCTGACTTGCACAAGGGGCATAAAAATGCCTTCAAATATAGAAAATGGGCAAGCAAAGAAATTCACGACGAAGTAATTCGCGATAATTGGTTCCGAACTGTAGGCAAGAAAGATAAGGTGTTTGTTCTTGGTGATGTTTCCTTTTCTGCTGAAGAGTGGGCAGATTTTGCAACGTGGCCTGGAGCAAAGTGTGTCGTGCTGGGCAACCACTGTACGCAGTACAACACAGCCCGTGACATTCCAGATTCAATTGAAATTCATGGCCTGTTGAAGTACAAAGAATTTTGGCTTTCTCATGCGCCGATCCATCCAACTGAATTGCGCGGTAAGCTGAATATTCATGGGCACACGCATTCTTTTGTTGTACCTGACACGCGCTACTTGGGTGTTTCCTTAGAGCAGATTAGCTACACTCCAATTTCCCTTGATGAAGTACGTGCCGAGTATGAGCGCCGCCAGAAATTCATGCACAGCTACGAGAAGTTTGGTTTTATTCCAGCAATTCAAAATCAGCTTAGGCAGTGGAAGAAATGATCGAACAAACCTTTATTGCATTGTTTGGGGTGCTGGCCGTTTTCTTGACTCAGCAGAAGAACCAGAAACTTACACGGTACGCATGCTTAGTCGGTATGTCTAGTCAGCCTTTTTGGCTTTACGCCACGTTCATCGCTCAGCAATGGGGGATGTTTTTCTCTTCCGTGATGTTCACTGGCGTATGGGCTTTGGGCATATACAATTTTTGGATCGCGCCGTGGCTAAGCGCCCGACGTGGCAGGGGATTAGTATGAACATGACGTTTGAAGATATTCAAAATCTGTATCGCAATATGAAAGCGACACATGACAAATTGCAGAGTGAGCGCTCGCGCCTACTTATGCGCCAACTACCTCATATAACAACCTTGCGTGGTGGTTTGGGTTTTTCTGGCCAGCCCGGACAAGACACTGAGCCCAAAACAGCAATTGAATTGTACGATGCAATAATGGCACTTGATCCTTTGATTACCGCTCTACGGGTAGAGATTAAAAATATGTCTCTGACTGAAGAGCAGAACAAAGAGCTGTTTGATATTGCCGTTCGTTATGGTTACGTTCCGGGGGCTGTATGTATCAACTAGACGAAGCGCATCATTTCGAGGATATCAGGCTACCTCTAATCATTTCAGACTTTGATAAGAAAGTCAGTAACACAGTAGAAAACGAATCTCATGTTATCATTGAGCGAATCAGGAAAGTGATATGCGAAACTACACAGTAATTGGCGGCGAGAAAGGCCGTGGTAAAATGATTTGCAAGATGTTCGGGGCCTTTTGGGTAGGTTACGCAGTATGGGACGAACACACCGGAATTCTAGGTGCGTGGCATATGTCGCGCCAGTACGCATACGATGCCCTCGGTCGGGATGTAATTGTTAACAAAGAATTTCGTGCTGCATTTGATAGAGTTGATCCGGCTAACGTGACAGTCTTCTTTTTGGATAGCGAAGATTTAGCGAAGGCTACTGTGCAATTTAACGAATTGGTGGCACGTGCGAACGAGGATTCAGATGACACAGATTTGGACGGGAGTTGGTAGTAGAAAGACACCTAGATTTATTTGTGACTTGATGTACCAATACGCCACACTACAAAAAGGAATCTTTCGTAGTGGTGGTGCTAGTGGCCCGGACGATTACTTTGAGCGGGGTGCTGTAAATTGCAGGCGTGACATTTTCTTGCCCAGGAAAAACATGTTCGGCAAACACGGCCCCATTTACACGTACATTTACACTGAACAGCAATGGAAATTTGCTAAGAAGATTGCACAAGACCTGTACCCGATTTTATTTCCTACACTTCTGATCGAACAGTTCATGACAAGAAATGTTTTTGAAGTATTAGGCGTTTGTCACTCTAACAAAACTGTAAACCCGAGTGACTACGTTATATGCTGGACACCGGACGGGTGCCGCACTATAAAAGAGTACAGATATGGAATCACGGGCGGTACGGGTATGGCTATCATGGTTGCCGATAAATTCGATGTTCCCGTGTACAACATGAAGCGCCGCAAAACGTTAAAGCAGGTAGTGGGTTACTTGCGCGACCATGGCGTTTATGTGGATGACAAACAATATTACCAACATTTGCAGGGGTCTTTATGATCAAGTCTTTTGAGAAAATCATCGATATCAAGCATATCGTAGCTTTTCAGGCATCCAGCAAATATGTGGCTGCATATACGTTTGACGGTAGCAGTAGTGGAGAACACCTTGTAACAGAGGCAACGCTGCATGGTGTGGAACACAAAAAGGCCACTATTAAACTGCTGCATGCCGCGTTTCCAGAATTTTTGGAAGTGCGCCGTGGGTATCTGGTTCGCCCTGAAGCAATTACGTTTGAACCAAACTGGGTCTTGGGTAGTGTTGTGGTCAAAGTGAATAATGCACCAGACACTCAAATTTCCACACGCCTGTATGAAAAAGTCCGGCGGCGTTTGTCTGAGCTGCAAGGTGAAAAACCGGAAGTCAAACCAAAACAGGAATGGACGCATAGAAACGGGATTGCATATGAAGTCCTGTTGCTTACTAACGAAAACGCTGATGAAGCAAACAAGGTAAATTATCCGATCACTGTAGTTTACCGGAACATACAGAACGGCCTTACTTGGTCACGTCCGCTTTCCGATTGGCATCGTTCATTCACCCTAAACAAACCCGCCTAGTGCGGGTTTGTTCGTATTGGAAACTTCCCTTGTAGTGTAACTGTTGACGTTGTGATAGCACCTGTGCCACTATCACGATCACTCGGGCATTCGCATGCCTAAAGGTCAAACACTCACACTGAAAGGGAAGTTAACCATGGATAATCCAGTTGTATTGAATCCAGTCGCCTGCGTCTTTGGTTCGGTCAAGGCTGTGTATGACGGATGGGATGATGCCATTGAAGTTTATGTTGATGGCGTGGCTATCAAGTACGTCGATTCAGATACGGCTTATTTCTATAGCGAAACTGCACGTGAGTGTATTTCGGCACTGGCCAACACTCTAGAAGTCCGTTATGGGTTTTCGCCAGCTAACACTCTTATCTTGAAAGAAAATGCACTAGAAGGAATTTAAACCATGGACAAAGTAAGCTCGCTGATTGCTGGTTCGATTCGCTGCTCTAAGGAAAAATATGTGGGTGGCGTGCAATACCACCTTTATCGACGTGGCGTGCAAGCAGACAGCGGCCCCGATAATTACCTTATGTCTATCGCCGTCACAAATGACGAGCTATTAGACGGCTGGGTTGCTACCAGCTTGTCTGGTGAACGTATGGGTAAAGGTTCCGGTTATGCGGATGTTGCCGCGTTCCTCAAGTATCATGGAGCCTTAGCCGATTGGATAGACTCTGATGGCGGCGTATGGGACGGCGTTAAATTTAACGCAAACGATGCGTGAGGTGCGCCACGTATTGGTATTTGGGCATCGGCGTAATCATGTGCGTTGCGCTATCAATTCATTCCTATGCAACGCGCTGTGTTATATGGCGCGTTGTCCACCACTGGAAAAAGTACAAAATGCGAACTCACATGTTCGCATTGAGTCGCCTTGTGATTGTCATTGTCGCATGGCCTGCTTTTATCATCATTCCAGCATATCGGATTTATAAGGAAAGACGTGATGAACTTCAACGTAAACGCGGGTAAGTACGAAAGCGATGGTTCGCGCAATTACAAATATTGCGATGAATTCTACACGCTAGAGGATGCAATCGCAGCGCACGCTAAGGTTAGCGATTATCCTTGGTCGGAAATTACTATGGTCGATGGCGATTTCGTTTATGTCATCGACCCTGTGCGTACGCACCGCCGTACCGAAGTTAAGACCGAAGACGGCCCTAGAAATTTCTTCATGCCGTGTGATACTGACGGCAATTTAATTCCGCAAAAATAGGAGTGCACACCATGGACAAAAAAAAAAGATTTACTGCGCGTAGTCAAAAACTGGGAAGAGGCAATTGACAGTGCAATTAACGCTACCGAACAGCGTGCGACTATCAGGAGTGTGTGATGGCTACTACATGCGCAACAATTCATAACGAATGGAATGACGGACACATGCGCTTTTGTACAGGCATCGTAACCCGCGAAAATTCCACGTATCGGGAAGAGCCTAATCAAATCAGCAGCATGCCGGTTTGCATTGCAGGTGAGCGCCTTTATGAAGTGCCCTTTGTTGAAGTACAGATTAGTGCTCGCATGATTGCAGATTATACCATTTGCTTTTATAGCGACGGCACCGTTACTAGCGAGGCAGTTTATCGGGGGATGTAATGAACAGGGATAAATATATCGGCGGTTGCCCGTTGCTGGACACTCAATAAAATTATCTGAGGTGCACCATGGATTTCGCAATGTCGGTTATTGGTTACATGTTCTGCACTGTTGTCATTGGTTGGTATTCGCGTTATTTGCTGCGCGGCCTTTCCTACGGCCTCCATAGTGCAGTTACCGTTTATAAATGCGGCGTGAAAATTCACGTTGTGCTGCGGTACGTGTTCGCCGCGTTGCTTTACCATCCGTTGGAATTTCTAGTACGTGAGGGTTTCGGCGGATCGCACACGAGCAGCGTATCTAACAACATGGCGTGTTGGAGTGGCATTTTCTCTTGGTACTTCAAACCAGAATTCACGCGCAAGAATAGCAAATCCACACAGGAGAATTGAAATGGCCCTTGTATTGAAAAAAGCCGGTAAATATTTGGTCGGCCACGATTACGCTACAGGTCGTGGTTATTCTTTCCACTGGTCGAAAGACATTACCAAAGCCCGCCGCTGGCATAGCGAGTTGGATAACGGTTATGAATCGCTGCGCCAGTTGGCGCGCTGCGTACCGGAAAAAGTCGAAAGCACACGCAAGGAATTGCGGGCGTACGCGAAAGCACTACAAGCAAGTAATGCACGTGCAAATCAAATTCAGGAGTGAGTCATGAACCCGATTCGTGAAATTATACAATGCACGAAAACCATTAACGATAAAAACAGCCCGCATGAAGAGGTCGTCATTTGCAAAAGCCGTCGCAACGGTTTGGTTACTGCGCTGCGCGAAGAAATGAAACGCACGCATCTTTTCTGGACGGGGCCTGCAAACGCAGAAGATATTGACGATCTTGTGTGGACGCGCAAAGGTTATGTCGCAGTGCTGGGTGATGGGTCAAGGGTCAATTTGAATGAATTTCGTCCGTGGCCGTTCGAACAAAATCAATGGACTACAGAAGCTGTGTTGGCCGAGGTGAAACGTGAAAAAGTCTAAAGAGCAAAAGCGGCAGGTATCGCAAGCAAGAAGCAAGAATTTCTTGACTTCAATAAGTTTTACACGAAAACGCTGAACCAATGCGCCATGGAAGCAGCGGAAAACGAACAAATGGCACACCTGATCAACATCATGCTGGTGACTGCCTGGAACGCTGTTCTTGGTTGGGCCGATGACGTACTGAAGGATGAAATCTAATGGAAAAGCTTTCGCTAAGTTCAATCATGGTTACGCTTTCTTTGCTGGGTGAAATTCCCATGTACACCGAGCGTAGCGGGACGATCATCGCATCCATCCTGATGGGTGAAATGGATGACGATATTCGCATTCTGCATTTCCATCAAGAAAAACAGCGCCTACCAGAATCAGTGGAAGAAGCACGTGAGTGGCCTGAAGGTGACGTTTACCTGAATAAAATGAAAGATTGGTTACGCTCTCGCATGCAAGCCGCTATCGACGGCGAAGCAGAACGCCTGAAGCGAAAAGCTGAAAACGAACGAAACGCAAATCTTGCGAAAGCTAAAACGTCGTTCAAGGAAATGAACAAGCCCGCTCCTGAAGGAACTATAAAGGAACTGGCTGCAAAATATGGCAAATCTATCGGTGAAATTCGCCGCATGAAAAACGAAGGGCGTTTACATGAGCTGGAGCCACGTTGGTGAATACGCTACTGGACATGATCTTGATTTGCGCGGGTGGATCGTGGTTGGTGATTTAGAAGCACCCAACTTTGTACATGTAGAAAAAACCGATTTTGGCCTGAATGTTTTTCGGAGGTAATTCATGAGTCTTAATTATAGCGGCTATCAAGTTCGCTTAATTGCAAATCCTGGGCATCCGCACCAAAAGGTCGATATCGGTGGATTTTCTGAACCGACTGGCGATGTACTGGAAGACAAGAAAAAGGCTTTCATGAAAGCTATGGAAGAATTCACCAACCATCCAAAGTTTGATGAATTAACCAACGGTCTGATGGATGAATTTTCAGTGGACGTAGAGACACTGGTTCACACCAGTATGCCGAGGTAATCATGTTTCGATTCCGTGAGAATGTTAACTCTGCTCTATAAGGAAATATGTAAATGAAAGTAAATCCGGGTGTACTTCTGGTATGTGGTTGGATCGGTACTGTTCTGATGGGCATAATCGTACTGTATATTACTAATGCATATTTGGAAAAAGCAGCGACGACGCCGGCAACTGCCCATATTGTAGAAAAAGAAGGCTTTAAGTGCATTGCCATTTACTATAAAGAACGGCTCGCTACCGATTGCGTGTACGAACCTATTACGGAGACTACACCATGATTCCCCGTAGCAAAGTTGTACGCTGCATTTCCTTTTCTACGGATCGCTCCAGTTCGCTTGATGTTTCTGGAATGGAAGAGTTTACCAAATCTGTACAACGGCTGAGTTCCCCTTACTAGAAGAGGCCAAATTTTGCGCCCAGCGTTTGGATGGTGCAAACCCTGTAGGGTGGCAAATTTTCGACCGGGAACTAGGCACGGACGCCCCGCCCGTATACAGGACGGTGTGACCCGTCCTTATATAGGGAGAGAACCACACTCACGCTAATAGGTAAGTTTGGACGAATTTGCTTGACACCTGCCGGCCCGCTAAGGCACATTTGAGTCGTCCGGGCAAAAACGTGCCCGAAACCAAGACTCTCACACTGTAAAGGAAGTTTAGACATGACCACTCAAGTAACCGCACTGCAAGCCGCTCTGACCCTGATCAACGATCTGACCAGCGCTGGCGCTAAAGGCTTCGCCATTCCTGTTAGCGATAACACCAAAGTCGAAGGCATGACCGTCTCCGACCTGAAGGCCAAAATTGCCGCGATGGTGACGCCTGCCGAAACCAAACCAGAAACCGGCAATGCTGGTGCTGTTCTAAAAGGCACTGAAATTCGCGGGCAAATGGTTCGTTACATGGAAGACGGCAAACGCCGTGGCTCAGTCGCTGAAAAAATCGTGCGCCGGGGTGATGTTCGCGGTGCCCTGCTGGAAAACGGCGAATTCGCACCGCTGGATCAACTGGTTAAAGGCAAGGGTGCCTTTATCCAATGGAATAAAGAAGCCAAGCAGGAAGAAACCGCGCCGGTCAAAAAACCAGGCCGCAAGCCGAAAGCTGCCACTCCTGCAAAAGAAGAGGCGTCCAAGCTGGTAGCCGCTGACGTGCGCGGCAAAAACGTGGTGATTTCGTACAAGTGGGGCGGTGACGTTCAAACCAAAACCGTCACGATTTCCAAGGTAGTGAATCGTGACGGCGAGCGCTTCGCACTGTCCGGTGATCTGTCGCTGGAATTCGATAAGATCGAACGCCAAGACAAGAAGCTGGTATACACTGGCCGCGTATCGAAAGCCGATTTCGAGGCGGCGTAACAAACCACATTTCAAAGGGGGCTTCGGCCCCCACATTTTTAATGGGCCGTATGAATGATTCGCAATACCACTCGCAAAGCGGCTGTTTTGCAAGTCGTATTGAAACCCGGAGGGATTACCCATGGATATTTTAATTCTGCTGTTTGCTTCGATGTTCCCGTTTGGTCACTCCTATATCGCACACCGTAAAGACATTGCATAAGGACGCAACATGAAAAAGCAAAACGGTTTTGGCATTTGGGTTTTCCTCGGCGTACTCGCTCTGATTGCCGGCTCGCTGTTTCTGACTTGCGTGACGTACCACAATCAAGCGGTGCGCTACGAAGGCCGCATTAAAATGACCTACGCAAATAATCAAAACATCATGAGCAATTACACGGGAACAATTCAGGAAATGATGCAGTTGCCCGACGCTTATCGTGATGACCTGATGAAATTGGTAGAGGCTACTTTCCAAGGACGTTACGGCAACAATGGATCGCAAGCAACTATGCAATGGATTCAGGAACGCAATCTAAGCCTTGATCCTGATCTGTACCTCAGCGTACAAAATAAGATCGAAGTCGGGCGTAACGAATTCACCATGAATCAAACTGCACTGCTTGATGTTAAGCGTGCGTATTTTGAAGTTGCTCTCAAATCTTTCTGGTCTGGCATGTGGATGCGCTGGGCATACTTCCCGACTATCAAGTCTGAGGATTACGACATTATCCTGCAAGACACTCGCCAGAAATTCCAAAACAAAACCGATGAAGTGATCAAGCTTCGCTAATTCTTCGGGCATCTTCTAACGAGGGTGCCACTGGAAATAAACGGAGACTGTAATGGAACTGTTAGAAATATTCTTGGCGTTGACAGTGTTGATAATAGCAGCGCCATTTTTCCGGCTGGTTCAATTGGCTGTGTCGCCTAAAGCGTTTCGCGCATACATGGAGAAGAAAGATGAAATTTTATAAACCCAATGATATGGAAATGAATTCCTTTGTAGACTACTACGTCGCGCTTGCTGGCGAGTGTGTAAGTAATTTGGTAGAACTCATGAGCGCCTTCTTAGCGCTGTTGTTTCACGTCTACCGTGTTATCACGCTGCTTTTTCTGCGGATGTTTAATGGAGCCTGAACATGACGACTTTTTCGGATCCAGTTAAAGCGTACGGAGAGTAACCCAGTGTTGTTCGCGACGAATTTCGTTATCCTTAGAGACTTTCCCGCGCATGGTCGCGGACGTGGGCCTCTTGAAAGGGAACCTGAGCGCCTTGTTACCATGATTGACGAAGAACTGTTTAAATCGTCTGGGCACGCAATTATCCACGGCGAAACAGGGTATCTCGAAAGTCGCGGTAACGATTGGGATTGGCACAACGGTGTATTACGCTATTTCACCAGAACTGCCGAAACCGCTACGCTTATTGCAATTTACGAAACCGTAGAAATAGAACGGTATCGCTTCTGCCCGGAGTGTGGCGTTGCCGTTTATGTAGGCTGCGCGCACCAACCAAAAATATCTCGGTAAATTTTAGGAGAACATCGTGGATTACGAAGATTGGAAAGACGAATTGTGGAATTACGCAGAGTCGGAAGACCTTGATGTTGATTCCCTGGATGAAGGCGAACTGTTTAACATGTGGCAGGATGACCTTGAACCGTACGAAGCCGTAAAGAAATTGAAGGAACTCAAAGTATGAAATTCGCACAAATTCGTGAAGTATTTGAAAACTGGAGCAAACGCCTCGGTCTGAAGCATGACCTTACGCAAATGCCGGCTGAATTTGCTGAAGGTTACATTGATCCGACAACGCACCGCGAATGTTTTGCGTACGCCTCTGGTTATGCGGAGGGTTTGGCCCAATCTCGCAGACTTAAAGATGAAGACGTTCGCTGGATCATGAACGATCTTGGCGAGCTGGGCGTTCTTATCGGTACACAGACTTTCTTTCTCTACAAAGGGAATTCCCTTGTTTATTCAGGGGATTACTCTGACGGTGGTGCGTATTTTCGCTTTGTGGGCAAGCATGAATTTGGTGAAACCTGCCGGCGTCTTACACCTGAAGTAGAAAAGGCCATTTGCGAAATGCCTGGGCCGCACTTCCAAGGTGCAGATATTAACGATGGGCATGAGTGGTTGCCCATTTACGAAAAGATGCTGGCAAAATTTCTCGCAGGGGATAAAAATGAACATCCTGAACCCGGAAGCAGTGCTGACGCTTAAACATGGCGATGTTGTTTTCGTTGGTGATCGTGAATGTGTATTTGAAGCAGGCGAAACGCGTGTTTATTTCGTCACTTCTGATTCTGATCAAGAAGCCTATGCAGCGGCGTGCGCCAAAGCAGAAGCGGAACGCGAACCGGGTTCGCCTTTAACAGAGACGATGATCGGTTACGCACTCTATAGCGATTTCATTTTTCACGTTCGCCAGAAAGTAGAAAATGGCCAAGGTGCTGCGTATTTGCACCGTGAAGAATTCGTATAAATGTTCAAAACAGGTAACTACGTTATCGAGTGAGGCCGTATGAAAAAGCAAGCGTGGCTGAATATTAAAACTGGCGAGTTTTCCGATTCGTGGCTGAGTGAAAGCCGCGAAGGCGATACGGCCCGCAGTTTGATAGATGTTGCCGAAAAATACCCTGAGTGGAAGCTAATCGAGTTTGAATGTCTCAGCGATCCCGAGTTTGAATTCACCCGTCACATGAAACTTCGATAAAAGGAAATATCATGAAAGTACTATCGGTAAAACCTGCTAACCCTACCGTTGGTGATCTGCTGGTTTGGCACAACCCGCAAGTCGGTAAAGTAGACGGCCTTTATGTGCCCGTTGCAAATCTGGAAGAGGCCCAAAAGGTTCGTGATCTGTTGGCGACTTACGATCTGTGGCAATTCGAGAATCGCATCAAAGGCGATTACGCTTCTGTCTCTGGCCTGATCACTTTCGAAGGCATTCACCCGGAAGCCGACCCCAACGACGATGGTTGGTATGAATGGATGAACGATGACGGCTACGATATCAACGAGCTGGAGCGTCTGATTCCTGATCCAACGGATGACGCTTAATTCTGTAAAGATAATTCTGTGTACCCATTCTAGCGAGTGGGTATCTGGAATGAACTAAGCAGAGATTAAAACAATGCGATTTCATATCGATCAAGTCGTGCCTGTGGTAGCACTGAAGCAAAACGGTTGGGGTAATCGCTTGGGTATGCGCGTATTCCATCCATATAATCCACTTTACGAGCAAGGCCGACAACTGGCAGCGATTTATTTCGAACACGTCACCATTCAAAAGCGCCACGAAGTTTTATTGGAGTCGTGGCAAGGTGGCGGCACCGCGATTGGGTTTGAGGGTGTAACGTCTAAAGGGCACACGGTTTATAATCAGTACCCAACGGCGGACACTGCGCCCGGTAACGCCAACGACTATT
>ERZ1029870.29-NODE-29-length-21547-cov-998.293830_pt1 | contig 21547 bp, 29 predicted proteins | sample MGYA00519236_ERZ1029870 | MGnify/ENA primary metagenome ERZ1029870 (study PRJEB33666, sample SAMEA4610924) | skin metagenome | biome: Human-associated habitat; feature: Malodor aspect; material: skin | place: Philippines | collected 2015-08 ... | reverse complement strand
CACCAACAGAAGAAACACCTAACGTAGAAGACACAAACAATGGTACTGACGACACACCAACAGAAGAAACACCAAATGTAGAAGATACAACTAATGGTACTGACGACACACCAACAGAAGAAACACCAAATGTAGAAGATACAACTAACGATACTGACGACACACCAACAGAAGAAACACCAAATGTAGAAGATACAAACAACGGTACTGACAACAATGCACCAACAGAAGAAACACCGATGAGTAACATCAAAGATACCGATGATAATTTAACAGAAAATGAAACGTATAAAAATGACGTTAACGTTAATACTGACAACGTATCTAATAAAACTAATGTTACTACACCAAATATTCATACCGATGATAATGAAGATGTAACCGATGTTTACAATCAAAATGCTAATGTTATTACACCGATTGCAAACAGCAATATTGCAGTTAGTGATAATGTAGAAAAAGTGATTAAAGATAAAGTTAAAAAACATGATAAAGTAGACAAGAAAAATAAAAAACATATTAAAAAAGCTAAATTAGTTGATGCGAAAGACGTTAAAAAGAAAGCAAAATTAGTAAGCACTAAAAAGAAAGATGTTGAAAGAGAATTGAAATCTTTACCGAAAGCTGGGGAAGTTGAAGAAAAAACATCTAGTAGTATTATCGTAACATTATTTGCTATTGGTTTAGCTTTAATCGGAATGAGAAAGAAAAGCCATAATGAAAATAAATAAAAAAGGCAAACGCACTCTTTGAAAAGAGTGCGTTTTTTCGACATGAAAATTGTCTGACTCATGTAGTGATATAGGATAGGGCGTTAAAACCTATATCACTATTTTAGTTTATCATCTTTCTACAAAAATATATACATAGTAAATTTGAAGTCGTGAAAATATCGTATTAAAACTAATACTAGATAACCCTCTATTTAACTTGACAAATCAATACTAATGTTTTATACTGTTATCAACAATATAGTTAAGAAAAGAAGGAGTTTTTAAAATGGAAAGAATACATGGAGATAGTTCAAACAATAGTGAATTATACAGACGTTGGATAAAAATGAAAGCATCTTGTTATGGAGAATACTCTAAAGAGTATAACTCAATAGGCGCGCGTGGTATAAAAGTATGCGATGAGTGGGTAGATAATTATCCAGCTTTTAAAGATTTCGCACTTAAACATGGTTATAAAGATGGTTTGGTTATAGACCGAATTGATGTAGATAAAGATTTCGAACCTGATAACGTTCGTTTTGTTAAACCCGAAGAACGTTACAATAACCGTAGTAACTCAAGAATTTACACTTATAACAATAAATCAATGACTTTAAGCCAATGGGCTAGAGAATTAAAAATTTCTCGACAAGCATTATTTTCTCATGTAAAGAAACACGGAGACCCTAAAATTTCAATTGCTTACTATAAAGGTCGATTAAATAGTAAAAGTAAAGTAAGCAAAAATAGCAAAACAAAAGCTAAAACAAAATAGTTTTTAAATGTACTTAGTACGAAATGATATAAATAGTATAATGAATTAGTGTTAACTTTTTATAGAAAGGGCGTTTACATGAAACGAATATCACATGAAATAGAAAAGTTTGTTACAGAAGATGCGAAATACTATGCCGAAAAGCAACAAGCATTGGATAGTTATATTAGAAGTAACCATAACATTAGTGAAACTGATTGGAACTCTAGTCACTTTTTCAAGCAGGCACATTATATCGCTTTAAAAAATGAAGTTAATGAGTTCATCAATGAGTGTAGGGATATTTGGAAATACTGGAAAAAGAAACCAGTAGACAAAGAAAAATTAATCGATGAATTTGTTGATATTATTCATTTTTCATTTTTAATTCATAATAAGACTGATGATACATCGTTAGATAATATTTTGTTAACTTCAACACGTTTGATTGATGATGTCATTGAACAAGGTGTTACTAAAGAACAAATTGGTGTTGATTTACTATCAAGACTAGAGTCATCTGAACATTATCAAGATATTTTAGCACATAGTCTAGTTATTGTTATCGGTTTATACGATTTTAATGCTAATGACATTAAACAAGCCTATGACCGTAAAAACAAAGAGAATTATGAAAGACAAAATAAAGGTTGGTAACACGTTATGACATCATCAATAACACCTGTACAGTTTTTCATCATCTTTTTTGCAGTTATCGTATTTTTACTTGCATTGATTGCAACAATCTTTATCCTGTCAAAAGGGAAAGAATTTGCTAAAGAAAATGAAAACAGATTGTACGCTTCAATTTGTATAGTTATATTGGCTCTTTGGCTTGTAATTGGTTTACTAATATAGTAAAATGTATAACATAGCGAAATAACAAATTGCTAAATAATAATGTGAAGAAAAATGTGACAAGATAGTGTGGTGTGGAAAGCCACACTTTTTTAATGTCTTAATTTTTACAAACTCATACTAATGTGATAAACTTTATTAATAAAATAAAAAGGAAGGAGTTGAAAATAATGTCAACTTTTGAAAAAGGTATCTATTACACAATAGATGACATACAAGAAATAACATTGTTAGATAAAAATACGGTTATAGATGAATTGATTAAACACAATATTCCTTTTGAAATTGTTTCCAGTTCATATCGTGTATATAACGGTAAAGATATTAGTTCTATATTTAAAGCGATGATACCGATGGTGGATAACAATGGATATTATTCTTTAGAAGAATTATCTTCCATGCTAAGCGTTGATGTTAATGTTTTGTATAAACAGTATGTTCGTATTCGTGGTTTAAAGGCTTTTAAAGTTAAAAGAAATATAATTTATTATTATGGAAAACATATTAATGATATAACCGAACTAATCAATTTTGGATATTTACCAATTATACCCGTGCGTTTTGATGATAAAATATACACGGAAAAACAAGTAGTATCAAAATTAGGTTTAAATTTATCAAAGTTCAATCGTATTTATATAAATACTTATCATTTAGAAAAAGAAAACACTAAACTTAAAGATAAGAGTATAGTTTATAATGGTTATCGTGTTAATGCTATTACAAACGAAATATTAAGTCTTTATGGAATGAAGGTGTAATGATGAAAATTTTAATAATTATTGGTTGCGTTATTTTAAGTATAGTTATATTGCTTACTTTTGCGATTACTTTACTGTATAAAGCAACAAATGAATACTTGAATGTAGCGACAATCGGATATAACGATATAGTGATACTAAGAGATGGTACGCACCGAAGATTGCACGCCATTATGGATATTGAAAAAATGAAAGAAAGACAAACAATAGAACCAATATTAAAAAAAGATATTCAAATCATTGACGGTTTTACTGAAAATAATTTAACAGAAAGTATAATCGACAAATGCGTTGATGAGCCGATGTCTCAATCTCAAAAAGTTGAATTTGTTAATTCAGTCAAAAAAGGAGACGTAAAAAATGAAGAATAGTATTTTAACTTGGATAATTTTATTGTTAAATCTTGGAATGTATCTCTATATGATGTATGCATTAGGTTTAGAATTTGGAGAAGACCCAACGCCTGAAGATTTGATACAAGTAGGTGGTGTCACAAGTGACACACCGTTATACACATGGTTCACGTCAATGTTTTTACATAGTTCGGTTAATCATCTTGCGTTAAATATGCTTTCTTTAACAGCAATGAGTAGCATGGTTATATACGTTTACGGACGTTTAAGTTACTTGATAGGCTATTTCGTGAGTGGAATTGGTGCATCATTTGCCGTTGCTAATTTTACGACATATACAGTTGTTGTAGGTGCATCAGGTGCGATTTGTGGCTTGTTTGGAATGTTGGTTATCGGACTATTATTTAGAAATAAAAGAGAAAGAATAGATATGAGTTTTGTTGGTATTAATATCATACTGTTATCTATTATTACATTCGCATTTTCGAACGTAAGTGTTGAAAGTCATGTAGGTGGTTTTATAACAGGAATTATCGTAGGTGCGATTTTTTCAATTATCAGTTCTACATTTAGTTATTCAAGCGAAGGAGAGAGATTAGAATGATTAGTACGATATTCATGCTAACAGTCATGATTGGTGCGCTTACGCATATCATTATGAGTAGAAAAGCTAGAAATGATAATTCTGAAAAGCGAGATGTATTATTATATCGTGAAAATATATATGATAAATTCTTCTCACTATATCTTGTTTTAGGTGCAGCAACTATAACAGTCTATGCAACAACCAAAGACATGACATCAGTATTATTCGTATCAATTGTCTTATCTATCGCTACTTTTTCAACGATTAAGACGGCACAGATACTTAGAAGAAACAAATCTAATAGTAAAACGATGAAAGACGGAAATTATCAATATTGGGAAAGAGTAAGGCTAATCAGCTTATTGTTAGGTGGCGTAAGCATGTTGATTATAATGACCTTAAAAGGATAGAAAGGGTGTAAATAAATGTATATATTATATCTAATTTTGTTTTCGGTGATGGCAATAAGTGTGATTTTATCGGCAAACTATGCAGAAGCATATTCTAATAAGAATAAAAAATCTAAACATTCTCGTAAAACATTAATCTTTTTACATGATTTTTTTGATAAGTTATCGTATTCAACTATGGTCATTATCGTCTTCTTAACTCTATTATTCGATAATGTTCCTGAACTAGCATTGTATATTGTTTTAACACTAACTCTTATACAAATATTAGTAACAATATTGACGATAGTGATTGCGTTTAGAGATAGAAGTGTTTTAGAAGATAAAAATGAAAGTAATAAAAATTATCGTATATACAGAATACTCAATCTGGCAAATGCCTTATTGTTAGTCGGTGTTTCTTTGATTGGTGTTCCTGCCATTGTTATGCATGTAGTATATTCGTGATAGTTTATCTATCACGATTTTTTTGTATTAAATAGAAAAAACGATATAATGTTTATATACTATATTAGTAAAGTGAGTGATAATTAGTGGATAGAAAACGTGTTTTTAAGAGTCCTATTCCAGCTTGGCAAGTGGAAAATCTTGAAAAGTTCGAAGACGATATTTTCGATTTGATTATGAATTATAGAGATAGTGAAAGTTCGTACTATAATGACGCTGAGAAATGTTGGATAAGATTAATGCAATTACACAATGAACACACAAAACTTGGTGGTGAGTATCATCAACACTTCTTTAATCGTGCTATTCAACATGACAGTATTATCCATGTAATTGAAGGGGTAGAAACACTCAAACATCATTATAGTGAAACAACATTACTAGAAATGGTTGATGAGTATTATCGTATTCTACAAGATAATGATATAACCATTGATTTGTTCCAAGAGTCGCTTGAAACAAACTTGAAAGAATTAGAAAATCAAGAAACGAATGTAGATAAGCTAATAAATGAAGCGGTAGACCTTTTAGAACAAACGGAAAATCTAATTGATGATTTAAGTAGTGAAGATGAAAAAGAGAAAGAAAATGCTAAAACAACATTACAAATGCCAATTTATCTATTACAAGTCATTTTCATTTATTATCACGATAACTATCATGGCATTGAGTCGTTTGGTATATGGTTAGATAATCAAAATAATAAATCTTTTGAAGACCGCTTCAAGCCAAAATTAGAAGATGACCTTGAATTTGATGGTCAATCGTCACAACTTTAGGTTGTGGCTTTTTTAATAGGTAAAAGCAATCAAAATGGTCGGTGATTTATTATGCGAGACATGCTACAATAAATGAGTAAAACGAAATTAGGACGGTGTATATACATGAAATTTATAGACCTATTTTCTGGAATTGGTGGTTTTAGAACAGCACTTGAAAGAGAAGGACATGAGTGCTTAGCATATTCAGAAATAGACCGTTATGCTAAACAAAGCTATCAAGCGATGTATGATACAGAAAATGAAGTTGATTTAGGGGATATTACAAAAATAGATGAAAGTTATTTCAAACGATTTAAAGAAGAAAACGATATAGTAGTTGGTGGCAGTCCGTGTTTCAGACGTGGAACAATCATACGCACATTAGACGGGGATAAACCAATTGAGACAATACAGGTTGGAGATAAGGTCATCACACATAATCAACGTTTTAGACCTGTATTAAATACAATGATAAACCATGCAGATAAAATTTATGAACTTAAAACAAGTAATGGTCAAGTAACGTATGTAACAGAAGAACACCCTATCTATGTATCGGAATGGCAAGGCACAGATTATGCTTATCCAACATTCATTAAAGTGAAAGACCTTGATATTAAACGTCATCTAATCGTGACACATAATGATGATAAATATTCAGTACGTTTAAGTGGGGCAGAATACTTATATACGATTGAGTCGTTAGAAGTATCAGATACAGATGAAGATGTATATAACTTTGAAGTAGCAGAAGACAACACATATATAGCAAATGAGTTAGTGGTACATAACTGTCAAAGTTTTTCTATATCGGGTAAACAACGTGGTTTTGAAGATACCAGAGGGACATTATTTTTCGAATATGCAAAAGTAGTAAAAGAAACACAACCTAAATTTTTCTTATATGAAAACGTTAAGGGTATGCTAAGTCACGATAATCAAAACACAATCAAAACGGTACTCAAGACCTTTAATGAATTAGGATATTATATTGATTTTAATGTCTTTAATTCGAAATTTTATGATGTGCCACAAAATCGTGAGCGTATCTATATTGTTGGGAAACGTATGGACTTAGTGACAGAGCCGGTCTATCACAAGAAACGACCTAAAAAAGTCGTTATAGATAAAATTCATAATTGGGCGATAGATAATATTTATTACGCTAAATTATTACCACCACTCAAAAAAGATGTAAATACAAGATTGATTGATATCTTAGAAACTAATGTTGATGAGAAATACTATTTATCTGACGAAAAAACAAGACGTTTAACATTAAATAGCGATTTAGAAGGAAAACTAAATAAATATAACAATAATGACGTTGATAAGGTATATAGTAAGAACAAACTAAGTCCTACACTTAATACAATGCAAGGTGGAAATCGACAACCTAAAATCGCTGTTGAAGGCTTTAAAGAGATAGTTAAAATCAGAAAATATGATGTTGATACAGAAAGGCTAAAAGACGTATTAAGAACATCTAAACGCCGAAAACGTTTGAGTAACCAAAAAATAGCCGATGAACTTAATCAACCATTAACGAAAGTTGAGCATTGGTTTAGAAAGGATAGAAGTTTTTCTATACCTGAAGCGGATATTTGGTATGATTTAAAAGCATTGATTGATGTAAGAACTGATGAATTCGACAAACCTATTACAACGTTTATAGAAAAAGAAAGCGAGTTCGATACGACTAATCGTATCTATGATAGTAACTCCATTTCTCCAACGCTTAATACATCTAATAAGACGAAAATTACAGTTAATAATAATGCTCAAACAGATACCAAACAAAAAATAGAAGTGGTCGAAAATAAAGACAACGAAGATTTATCTGTACCAAAACAAATCGCTTTTTCATTCGACACGATTGACCCTAAAAAAGAAGTGTCATTCGATAGTGTAAATGAACTAACAGACAATGAAAGACAGCACTTGAAGACAAGTGATAAACAAAAAGAAGTCAAGATTGAAAAAGTAGGGAATATCGTTGAAAATAAACAAACATTCGGTGGGGACCCTCAACGAGGACGTATCTATAACCCACTTGGTTTAAGTCCATCTGTTAATACTGTTCAAGGTGGTGGACTAGAGCCTAAAGTGATTGTATTAGGTAATACAGCACCTAACGCTTGGCACAATAGTAAAAATGTTCACGGTGTCTTTGGCATTAGTCCTACAATTGCTGCTCGTGACTACAAAGGTGCAAAACAAATCGCAGAAATTACTACACAAGAAATTTTACCAATTTCTACACCTGATATTCTTCACAAAGGACAGTTTGGTCGTAGAGTTAAAAATCATAATGAAGTGATGTTTACACTTACGGCAAGAGACAAGCATGGTATTGTTATCAACCCACTTAAAGATAAGACCGATTATGGTTGGCATTTTGAACAAAGTGTTTATGACCCACAAGGCGTGACTCGTACTGTTAAAGCAAACGGGGGAAGCGGTAATATTCCTAAAGCAATTATCAATAAATATGCTAAGCAGTATCAAATTGTAAAAGCCATCTTGTCTATTGGTTGTTGTACATTTAATCAACTCAATCACTTACCATGCTATTGGTCATTCTATCCGTTTTATTATAGTCAAAAGCCATTAATCAAACCATACGTTATCATTGATGATACACAATGTTTTGATGGTGTGCGTACTTATGAAGATGTTGCACCTACATTAAGAAGTGAAAGAAGCGGTTTAAAAATCACAGAATTATGTGCAATTATCGGTAGTACACAAAAGAACGCTTATGTAGGAGATGGAAAAGAAAGTCCTGCACTTACAAGTGCGATGGGTCAAGGTGGGGGACATGTACCAATGTGCGTGTTTATTGATTACTTTGAGACATTATTGAGATTTTATATTAGACCTAAAGTAGAATTTGGACGCATGGGTCGTCAAGCCGTACAAACATTGATTTCTTTCTATCATGACGTTAAAGATGGCACAACGATTAATGCTTATAATAAAACAATCGATAATTCAAATATTAGTCCAACACTTACGACACGTCCTGAAGGTTTTAAAACAGCTATTTTACCTGTTACTAATCATTTAAGAATAAGAAAGTTAACACCTTTAGAATGTTGGAGATTACAAGGCTTTAGTGATGAACAATTCTATAAAGCACAAAATGACGGTGTAAGTAATAGTCAGTTATACAAGCAAGCTGGAAATAGTGTAACAGTTAATGTAGTGCAGTATATTGTTCATCATGTCATTAAAAACATTTAATTATATGGATAGTCGCACATGATGTGGCTATCTTTTTTTGATACGTTAAATTGACGAAGTAATACTTATATTATATACTTTAGTTAACTATTAAAAAGGAGAAATTGATAATGGAAAAATCGAATAAATTAATACTATTTAATAAACTTATTGAAAACGATAGAGTAAATCAGAAAAAAGAAACAGGTTTAGCAATTCAACATTCAATTAATAAAAAAGGCTTTTTTAATGATAGACAAAATGTCATTTATTTTCTTAATCATGCCGTTGAAAACGAGATTGGAAATCAAGAAGATATTAGAATGTATCATAATGTATTTCAGCACGGAGACATTGTATTCACTTTTCCGATTGGTATTGATATCGAAACACTCGAATATATAAGAGAAGATAATAAATTAGAAACAACAAGTGATATCGATGTATTTAAAAAAAGTGTACGAGAGCCATTAGACAATGGTTTTATTACAGAAAGTGATTATAACGAATATGTAAATAAAGCTAAGCACTTACTAAGTATTATAGATAACTTTAAAAAAGAAATATTAAGCGATTATACAAAACAACTTATCGAAAAATATAATCAACTTATTTATTATGGTCATACGTTAGTTGATGTATATGATGCAAATGACATGTCATTAAAACAACGCTTTAATGAAAAATATCGTAAAAAAAGCAATTTAGAATATGAAAAAGAAAGTATCGTTAATGCATTAAGAGAATTTTACTCAAAGCATGAAATAAAAAATGATAATATCAACGGAAATGAGATTACAGTCACAATAAGTACATTTAATAATGTTATTGTCGTTGTTATTGATACTGTAAATAAAACAATTAGAAAAGAAAGACATGTACTTAATAACTGTATTGAACGTACTGATGATATTGATTTCGATACATTTTTAAATAGCGATAAAGAAAAAGATAAACCGCTTCGATATGCGATAAAATGCTATCAAGAAATGCAAGATTACTTAAATTAAAAATAAAAATTTGAGAAAAATTTTAAAAAGTTACTTTCTACGTTTGACATTTCATTACTTATGTAGTAAACTAAAAATACAAAATAAATGAAAGAAAGAAGTGTCGAACAATGAGACGAGTACCAGTTACAAAAATTACATTTGATGAACAATTTAAAGAAGTAATTAAAAAATTTGAAGGAAAAAATGAATTTGATAGAGCCAACGCTCTACTTGATTTCATTCTTGAAAATACTAATGAAATCGAAGTTGAAAAAAGAGAGAAAGTAAATTCAGTTGCATTTAATGCATCAAAAGAAAAAGCACATAAATTAAAAGAAATCGCATCAAAACATAATATGAAAACATCAACTTACATCAATGAATATCTAAAAGCGTATTATGGAAAAGAAAAAAATGAAGTGGTTGGAACAACAGAAAAACAAATTTACGCAATCAAGATTAAAGGCAATAAATTTTTATCACATGTAGATGGCGAAATCGTATTTACGAAAGATATGAGTAAAATCATTCCTTATACTTCAAAAACTGACGCACAAGCGATGGCTAAAACAGTAGATGGCGAAATCGTACCTATCACAATGGAAACAACATATAGACACGGATAAGTGTCTATGTGTTTTTTTCTATAAAAAGAAAGGGTGGAACAAATGACAATGGTTACACTTGATAATACAGAAATCTATCAAGCCTTTATCGATGTAAAAGAGCAACAAGAACTGATTTATGTATCTCCAATTAAGAATGTTGTTGAAAAAATAAGTGATAGATTACAAAAAGAACATACAGATGTTTTAAAAGTGAAAAATAAAACACAAGATACACCAAGCGAAGAAGATGATGAATTTTATATTGATATGCGTATTATAGGAAATGTCCCACAAGGTATTACACCAATTGTAAAAGTTCATCGTGATAATTTAAAAATGCTATCAGAATTAGATAGAGTAAAGTGTATTAAAGAAGAACTCACGCAGTCATATGATGATGTAGAATACAATGCACATATTCAAACAATTTTGCTTGATATCTTAACTCAGCAAGAAAAAGCACTTCATAAGCGAGACCGACAAGATACACGACTAAAACAAAAAGATGGCATCAAACATGGCGATATTTTTAGACAATCAAACGGACTATTTTATTGTATTGTCTTTATTAATGAAAATGGCAATTTTAATGTATTGAATTATGATACACGTACATTCAAGACATTCATTCAAACAATGGATATGCACATACTAAGAGATTACAAAACACTCTACACAGATGAAGATGATATTTCGTTCTTATCTCATTATGAACATGGTTATCATAATGAGTTTGATACGCATGTTGGTGTTAATAACGAATATCATATTAAAGAACTTAAAAACATCTTTGATTATTATGAAGATAAAAAAGAGATATATAACAATAAATGCGACCATCAATCAAAGATGACCGAAGTTACTGTTAGCTTAATTAATAAAAGAATTGATAGAAAGGAAGATAATAATGAATACACATCAAATTAATAATATCGATATGGTATCAATTTTTAGATTAATCATTGAAAAAGGGGTACTAGAGAAAGAAAATACCGAAGATGCTTATATTGGATATTTAAAGGGGTTTTCCGAGCAATATTCAGTCGTTATGTATGAAACGTTACAAAATCTATTTAAAGAGTATTTAGGGGTATTTAACGATGATATAGAGCGACAATATAACACACTTCCATATCGATTTATCTATGCTTTAAAAGTGTCGCCAAAAATGAAAGATGATGTAGCATTTCAAAGAGAAATTATCGCACTTGTTCAGTATATCCAAGATGTGAAGCGGTTGGATATAGAAGAAGTTGAAATGAAGTTTGAAGATGAATGTAAGTATGTTGTTGGTTATTTACTTGATAAGCATATCCATTTTAATCAATATTAAATTTGTAACAGAAACTAGATTATGATAATATTTACTTGTAAAGCTAATTATAGAATATATACAAAAACACCTCCTAAATTAGCCGGCCTAATGGTCTAATATAGGAGGTGTTTTTAATTAATATAAAAAAGATATAAAAAAGACTCACGAAAAAGTGAGTCGCAGCAGATTGTTATATATTTGTTATTTCAATACGAAGTATAACACGTAATACGTTATTTGTAAAATAGATTTGCTAAAAAATAAAAAAATAACTAAAAAAGCACTCAAATCGAGTGCTTTTTCTTATTAATATTTATTTTGTAATAATTCTTTACGGAAGTCGCCGATGAATGAGAAACCGATTTTTGTGTGATAACGATAGCCTTCATCAGTTCCTACACTTCCAAAGTAAATACCAATTGCTTGTCCGTTTTTGTTTTTTATTAATGAGCCAGAGCCACCAGAATTAGACATCATTTTGAAGTAATTGGCAGGGTGGACGTTGCGACCATTCATGATAAATTTACCTTCTGAATGATATGGTGTACCGTATCGATGCATATTCGTTACAGAAGATGGTGCATATTTATCTTTACTCATATTAGAGTAGTGGTTCATCTCAATTTTTTCGCCACTTTTCATATTTTTAATGCTTGTTTCACTAGCTAAAGGCACAATATCCATATATTTAGATAAATCTTCTTTCGTATGAACAACTGCCATTTCTCCATGTTTCATTGGAACGATTGATGATGCTTTTAATGTAACAGGAACAGAATTTTGATAACGTTTTGGTTGAATTTCAATGTCTTGTGTAGGTAATGTGCTAAACGCTTTACTTGAGAATTGATTATCAACAATATGCTCGCTTGTAAGTAACGTGTGTTTATCGATTGCTGTTGCCGTACCTTGCATTATGTAGTTATTTTTTCTGTCAATGCCACGAATTAATGCAATGTTTGCATTTTGCTTTTGAGCGATTGATAGTCCACTATTCCCAATAGCTTTTGAGTAATTAAGAGCATCAAATACACCAGATAAACTGTTACCTTGACCGTAATCATAATAATAATTATCGCCAACTTTTACATATTTCATTGGCTTATTATAATATGCCGATGATTTTGGTATTTGTGGCTCAGGGTCTTTCTCTACTGAATTAGTAGGCTTTTCGTTCCCACTTGGTAAGTTGACTGATGGTTTAGTTGGTGTGTCAACTTTTGGTGTATCGACTGTTTTTTGTGGTGCATCTGACGGGATAAACGCTTTAGTGTCTGATGAGCCAGTAAAGTATTTGTTAGCTTCTTTAGTTTTAGTGAAAGACTTGAAACGTTCTATGTCACTTGGTTTAGAAAAGTCGAATGTCATCGCATGTGATGTACCGTGACCAACGCCAGTTAAAAGTATTAGTGCAGATAGTGATGCAGTAGCAATAGATTTTTTTAACATATAATATCTTCCTTTCGAATTTTGATTACTACAAGTTTACTATACAGGAATACTATATTTTAAAAAACGTCTATTTTACTCCTTTTTAAACATAAAAAAAGAACTCATCATAATGAGTTCTTAATTATTATGACGGTCAATCTCTTTTCTTAAATCATCAGTTAAAGCAAAGCCGATTTTAGTGTTGAATTTTGATGCGATTGGACTATTTAAAGTATTTGAATAAATACCTATTGCTTGTCCTTTATCATTAAGTATTAAAGAGCCAGAGCCACCTTTAGATGCAATCATTTTAAAGTAAATAATAGGGTGGGTGTTTCTACTTCTCATGATATATGCACCTTTTGATACATAAGGGGTTGCCATTATATAAGTTTTTAATAAATCACGGGGTGGATAGTCACTTTTAAGTAAATTTGAATAATGATACATATGAATACTATCGTTTGACTTCATATGCTTAATATCATTTTCGTTTGCCAACGGTACAATATCCATGTATTGAGTTAAATCTTCTTTTGTGTGTATTAATGCGACATCGCCTTGTTTGATTGGTGTAACTGATGTTACTTCTAATTTTTCTGCAATTTCTGTCTTATACCGTTTAGGTTGTATTGTAATATCTTCAATTGGTAACGGTGTATGTGGAGAATCAGCATTGAACTCATCTACAACATGTTCATTCGTAATTAAAGTATGTTTACCAATCGCCGATGCCGTTCCCTTATTTGTCTTATTATTTTTGTTATCATCGGCACTTACAAATGTAATGTTTGCACCTTTTTGTTCTTCGATGCTCAACATCGAATTTCCTACTTCCTTTGAATAACGTATTGCATCAAATACACCAGATGCACGACTTGTAGCACCAAAATCATATGTTGTACCACTAGGGGTATTAATTCCACTATATCTCATTGGTAAGTTATAATAATTGTCGCTTGCTTCAACGCTTTCTTTATAATAATCATCTAATAAATTGTCATTAGGCAATAACATAGATGATGGTTTAAAGTCTCTATTTATATGTTTTATAAGTGAAGATTTATTTCCTATATTTTGTTCATATTGATTAATATCATAAGGGATAATAGATTGAGTTTCAGCTTGTGCTATATGTTGTTGTATTCCAGTAAAGGTAACAACAACTGAAGCGGCAATCGATAGTAAATATTTTTTGTTCATACTTATCTTCCTATCTAAATTTAATATCTAATAGTTTTACATTTCCTTACCTATATTGTATACTATAATCATAAATTGATAAAGGGGGAATTTTATGGTAACGTCACTTGCATTTATTAGTATGATTTTTTTACTGATTTCTATCTTTTTCTTTCATGCTAACGTGACAACACAAAAGAAAACAAGACCGTCTATTCTTGGGACTTTTATTGTTGTTGTTTTAATCTTTATGCTTTTACCAATCACTACAATTACAAAAGTATTTTGTACGATAGCAATTATATTGCAAGTTTTTGTATTGGTTATAAAATTTAAAAAATAAGAGAGTGAAATTATGGAGATTGTAAAACATAATATTAGTTTTTGGGACGCTTTTTTCTTCTCACCAGCTTTTGTAATGATTATGTTATTATTCATTGTACTTATTGCATTTACTAGAGTGAAAGATAAATCACATTACAAAGTTATTATCACGACTATTTTTCTATTCTTTGTAGTTACTTTAACTACGCAAATATATCTAGCTTATACTGTCAAAAGTGATTACTACAATATTGAAGTTAAGGGTAGTTCAAAAGTATATGATGTTGTTGAAACGTCAGATAATAAAATGATTGTGTTAAAAGATAACAAACAACGCATTTTACTACCAGTTAATAAAGATGTAAAAGTAGAAAATAATGATATTATTAAATTAAACAACAAAAGTGAAACAAGAATGAAGAAAAAAGACTTTGATAATTCAAAAGATATATTACTTGATGAACTTTCTGATGTTAAATACACTATTAAAAACAAGTAAGGAGTGACTAAAATATTTTAATTGAGTATATCGTTAATTACTTTCGTCACTTAATAAACAGTTACGGTATTGTATCAACAGTATTAGGAACGATTGTGTTTTTAGTCGTTAGTCCAGTTTTATTTAAAATTATTCTTAAATTAGTTGGTTGGGTTATTACAATACTTGTATTTATATTTTTCTTCATACCACTAATACTATATTTAATTAATTTGCTATAAGTCTATCAAATTGATAGGCTTATTTTTTGTTCTTTAATTGACAAACTAACACTTATGTCATAAACTATTAATATCAATTAAAAGGAGATATATTAATATGAACTTAAAAAACTACGAAAGTATAAAAAATGAAATTAAAACAGATAGCAGTAGAGTAAAATGTACTATTAAGAAATAGAAGGTAGGTTTTTTAATGCTTAATATTGAAGCGAAATTAAATGAAATTACTAGCAGTGATGATGTAACAATATCTGAATTGAATCATATGATAGAAAAAGCAAATGAATATGAATGGTTGTATAATCACCGTCAAATTATCGCCATCATAGCAATAATTGTACTTATTATTGGAATTTTATCATTGATATGTATATATTATGCAGAAGGCATATTTGAAAAAATATTTATTGTAGTTGCAATCATAACATTATATTTATCTATTTCATCATTAATGAGTTTATATGACGCAAAAAAGCAAATAGAAAAAAGAGATTTATTAATTGAACAACGTCAAGATTTAAAAGATGAACAGCAACAAAAACAAAAAGCAAAAGAATTAAAACAACAACCATTGCAACATGGTAAAGTGCAATCGGTTAAATTGAGTGATAAAACAATTCAAATCAAAATAAATCAACATAATTATCAATCTGTTGATAAATTTCAAGAGCCAACGACTACTGGTTTAGCGAATGATGTAAGTAAGGGTAGTCAAATTAAATATAAAACAATTAATGACAAAATTAATATTAAAGAAGTTGAGAAATAGAATAAAATAAAATTATATAAGTCTATCAAATTGATAGGCTTATTTTTAGGTTTTTTCGATTGACAAACTCATACTTATATTATAAACTATTAATATCAATTGAAAGGAGATATATTAATATGAACTTAGAAAACTATGAAAGTATAAAAAATGTAATTAAAACTGAATGGAAAAATGATATCGATAAGGAAAACGATATTGAAAAATTATCTAAATATTCTCAGCATTATGTAAAGGTATTAGAACATTTAAAAACATTAAGTGAAATTACAAAACAAACAACTGAAAAGGTTAACGGCAACATCATTGATATTGATATCGAACAAAATAATGATGAAAACACACAAGAATTTGATAATAGCAAATTAGAAAATAACGATGAACATAAGAAATACCTATTTCATAGAAATTTAGTAGGAGGTAACGGCGTAAATTTAGATAATTCTAAAGATACATTATATGTTCCCGAAGGTGCAGTAAGATATAGTGAGTTAGAACATGGAGATGTCTTTGAATATATTCCTGACGGTTTAGGTGAAGGTCGTAATTATTTCAAAAAAGTTGATGAATTATCTCAAACATACGATATAGAAAAAAATCGTACAATGGAATATGATTATGCGGTTATCGAAAGAGACGCTATATTAAATATGTTAGTTTGCAATAGTTATTTAGATGAAAATGGTGAAACTAAAAAAGTCGCACCAGTCTTAATTAATCAAAATGATTTGGATAAATTTGATATTAAAGATGGCGATATTGTAGCACTAGGTTATTCGATGGATAGTAGTCGTGCGAGAATACGTTGGAAATATGACTCATCATTTGCACCTGTAACACCATCTAAAAAATCATCTTATTATAAAGAAAAAAGTGAAAGTAAAGAAGATGAAGATTTTGATGAAAATGAATTTAAAGATTTAACAATAGGAATAATTGGTGCAACAACGTTTATTTCTAATTTTGTTGAAGAAACTGAAAAACGTGGTGGGAAAATCGAACACACAGATGCACATAATAAATTACCAATTAATAGTATGGTCAGTAAATCTGATGTTGTAGTTATACCAATTAATCATGCTGGACATAAACAAGTAGAAATGGCTAGAGAAATCGCTAAAAGCCAAGATAAATCATTTATCATTTTGGAAACACATGGAAGAAGTAATTTTGTTAATCAAATTAGAGAATATTTAAGTGAAAATAGTAATTAATTTTTGAACTCCCTTTTTTAAGGGGGTTTTATTTTATTTGACGAAGTTTCATGTATTGTATATACTATATTAAACAATAAAAGAAAGGGATATGATAATGAATAATTTTCATATTTTACTTGCGTATTATTATCCTGAAGTTGATTGGAACGAAAAGTCATTAAATCAAATAGAACACTTTTTAAGACAACATACATCATTAGATTTAGATAATGTTAATTATTATGACTTAGGTGCAAGAAATGTGGATATTTATACAACAAAACAAGCCTTTTTATATGATTATTTTAAGGATATGGATATATCGAAAAATGAACTGTTGGAATTGTTTATTGATAGTAAAAATGTAGATAACCTTATCAATAGATTAATTATGTCAGAATTTGCTTTGATACTTGAAAATGACGTGATTGTTCGATTGAGTTAAAAAAGCTATGTATCGTATAGATACATAGCTTTTTGTGATTAGAATAAACAAATTCAACAATATTGAACTAAATTGTAAAAAACGTCTTTATAATGACGTGAATTTATTATATCAACGTATATACTTATAATCAATAATAAAAATTAGAATTATAAACTTTACAAATCATCACTAATTCTATATACTTTATATATAATCAAAACAAGGAGGATAAATATGATAAGAAATGATATAATGTCTGTTATTAATGATGAATTACAACCTGTTCCTAAAACAATAATGTATGAGTTTTTAATGTTTTTGGATAACGTGCCATTAGAATATCAAAAAGACTTCACGATTGGTATAACACAAATTAATTTTGATGATGTCCGTATTGTTATTACGACTAAAAGAGGAGATGTTTTCATATATCAAGACGGAGAAGTTGTAGATATGATTTATAAAAATGGTGAATATAATAAGGAAAAGTAAGCAAAATAAAACGATATAGAGTTTTAACTTGGAGGAGATAAAATTGAATATTAAAACGTTTAATATGAGCGATGCACAAATAGAAAATTTTAATTCTTATATTAATAATCAGTATAATTTAATTATAATCGTTTCATTTATAATATTATTATTAGTAGTTGTAACGTTAATGTATTATAAAAAGAAACATGTAAAACTACCTAAAAAGTTAATTCCAGTTCTTCTTGCTATTGGCGTGTTTTTTTCATTACTTTTAGTTGCCGCATTGTTTTCGAAACATAATGAAAATATAGATAGAAGCACTATGAAATATATAACGTATAATACGTCAGGAACAATAAACAATATTATTGAACAAAAAGATAAAAATTTAGACGAAAATTGGGAGAAAAAAGAACAAACAAAAGGGCAACAACTAAGATTTTATGCTGATAACAAAAATTATTATGTAACAATTGATGAAAATGCTAATGTTCAAAGTGGAGATAAAATCAAAGTTAAATCTGATGGTAAATTAGTCGTGAATGACGAAAAAATAGGAACGAACTTATCTGTTTTACCTTTCGAACAAGAAAATACACCAATAGTTGAAGTGCAACATGATGGTCAATGGAAAGAATACAAAGCAATTTTAATAAAAGAAAATTAAGAAACATATTTAAGATGACAGATACGATTAATGTCGTATATGTCATCTTATTTTTTACTATTCAATACTTATGATATATACTATATTTGTATATTATTTAGAATAGGAGTGAAAATATGATTTATCTAAATGTTTTTCTTGTTTTTCTATTAGTAATATCACTTATGGGTTGTGTGGTGTTATCGATGATTAATATATTAAAAGCATCAAAAACACTAACAAATACAAGTACACCGATTATTTTAAGTTTGTTTATAGTCTCTTTTGCGTTATCTTTATTTGAAGTGTTAGCAGGGAATGAATTCGTGGAAGAATTGGATAAGTTGGCAATTGTAAGTGTAATTAATCTTATTTATTTTGCTGTGAACATCATTATATTTGCGAAAATCAAAAGAAAAGAGAAAGCTATATGAACGCAACGAATATGCCTTTGAAAGACCGTTATTATTATTCTAATAATCATGATGTTATAGATTTTTTTCAAGTACGAATGGGTATTATAAGCAGCATTGGTATAATGATATTTGTTTTGATTTTCGCAGTGGGACTTCTCAAATTTTCACGAAATTTGATAAAAGAAAAAAGAAACAGATACATTCTTATATTATTAATGGTAATAGAATGTATTGTTATCGTACATACTATGTTTTTGGTGGATAAATACAAAGAAGTTAAAGAAAGTATTGATAGTAATGAAAAAAATTTGAGATATATCACTTATCATCTCGATGGATATGTCGAAAAAATACACAAAGAGAAACTATCGAAAGTAATTAAATTTAAAGACCAAGACAAAGTTTACTCAATACGTTTAAATAATGATGTGCCGATAAAAATAGGCGATAGTATAGAAGTTAAAACCAAAGAGAAAATACCTACATCAGACGATTACGACCAAACAAACTTGACGGAGAACAGTTCTAAAAAGAATGTGAAATTAAATGTGATAATTAATAATCACAAAATAGATTATCAGACAAAAGACATCGAATATTATTCAGATGACGAATTCGTTCTTTAATATAATTACACTACATTCATAATGTGTAGTGTAATTTTTATTTACAGTTCTCCACTTATGTAATATACTATTTCTATAAAGTTAAGGAGGAGAATTTTATGTTTAAAACATATGATATGCCAAAAGATGATAGGTATCGCTATTTTGGAGAAGTGCTAAATAATGGTCACTTACAACAAGTGTTATATTATCTTGGGTGTGCATCATTAATTTTGATTAGTATAGTAATTTTAATCTTGGCTACGTTGATGATGTTCGAAAAATCTGATAGCCCCATGAAAAAAATGGGTATGCCAGCATTTGGGTTAATTTTATTTTCAATTATGTTTAGTTTGGGAGTTTTAAGTTTATATAATTTGGAAAGTGATAAACAAAATGTTAAAAAAACAATTAATGAAAATACTAAGCATATGAGATATATAACTTATGACTTAAAAGGAAAAGTTAATAATATAGATGATAGTGATGGTAGCCAAACAATTAGATTTGATGATGGAAAAGACAATTATTATTTCGATATAGATAATAATGTACCAATATCTATTGGAGATGAAGTTACAGTTAAATCAAATGAAAAAATACCAACATCAGATGATTACAATCAAAATTATTTAACCGATAATAGTGCAAAAGATACTAAAATCACAATCATAGTTAATCATAATAAAAAAGAACAAATAATTGATTATAAAATTAAAGGTTATTCTGAAATTAATTTAGAAACGAAAACAAGATTGTTTTGATTTTAAATGAGAAAATATGAATTCATTGAAATAAAGCTGATTAGTTAAATTTATTTTTAATTAATCATCTTTATTTTTTTGGAATAAGATTGACAAAGTATCACTTATTTAGTAAACTAAATACAGGTAATAAAAGAACAATCAAACCTAAAGGAGAGATAAAGATGAAAACTTTAAAAGAGTATTTATACCCACAAAGACAACGCACTTTTAAAAATGCAAAAGAAACTTTTGTTATGAACATAGACGATGGTGAATACAAAGTGTTCGACACCTATGAAGAATTATGTGATGAATGGTTAAATGTAGGACTAATAGAATGTGACCAAAGAGACGTGAATGATAAAGAACAACAAGAAAGAGATAGGGAAGAATATTATGATACATTGAGTGGGAAATGGTTTGTGCCATATATATATGGTTAAAAATATCTATTAATCAAAAAAGGAGAGAGAACATGGATATAAAGTCTTTTGATATATTGAAAATTGATATTGATAGTTTTAATTTCAAAACAACGCATATGATGATGCAATATGGTGTGTTTTTAACAATTTTATCTATTCTTTTAATGATTATCGTAACAATAGCAGTCATATCTCAATATGTTTCAGGACGTATTAAAATTGGAATTCCTATATTTGTAATTACTATTGAATTTTTATTTATAATTGGACTTTTAGCTTTTTGGATATTTGCAATATAAAGAAGTCAAGTAAGTCACACGAAGGTGTGGCTTTTTTAAATATTTAACATTTCAAAAGAAACAAAGATTGACAAAGTAGGACTTATTTAGTAAACTAAATATAG
>ERZ1029870.28-NODE-28-length-21665-cov-5.220361_pt1 | contig 21665 bp, 28 predicted proteins | sample MGYA00519236_ERZ1029870 | MGnify/ENA primary metagenome ERZ1029870 (study PRJEB33666, sample SAMEA4610924) | skin metagenome | biome: Human-associated habitat; feature: Malodor aspect; material: skin | place: Philippines | collected 2015-08 ... | reverse complement strand
GCGGCCATACAGTCAAGTGGAGAGGAATTAACTTTGTAGAAACCTTCGCCAACCTTTTCACACCCAAGATCAGAGCATAAGATGCTGTCTACATAAAATTCGACTCTTGCTTTTGTAGGAACTGGAACGTAGTCGAACATCACTGCATACATAATCTTACCTACTCTGACTCTAAGGATTCTATTCTGAATTCTATCTCAGACCCGACTGTATGCGCCATGGTAGCCAAGTCGGAAACAGTAAGGTCGGAAACGGCGCATGAAATAATACGCTCTACGTCAGCGAAATTTGGATAAGCTCTGAAGAAAGCTGCCTTGTAGTCTGCGTGGTTTATGTTTTTGTTATTTTTGTAGTAGCTATGGCTCAGAGCTTGCATTTGTTTAATGTATCGGGTACGCAAATCTGCGATAGTCACCAATGTAGGCTCTACGAGCAAATCAGTCCAGGGGTTCATGTTCTACCTTCATAATACAAGTTTGTGTCTGTACGATTGAGTCGATCTAGTTTGGTGCGCTCTTCATCTAGTTCTTTGCGCAGTAGCATCGTTTTATCTTTGCATCGAATGCCATCGCGTTTGCATCTACGCAATTTCGCTTCGTGTTGTGTTATACGTTTTTTAATGTTCGCGATGTTATCTAGTGTAGTCGCCCGAAGTTCATCTTCATTGATGACTTTTATGATGTTTTTCCTCGGAGTAGTGTTCACGTCACTTTTTCCTTTGGATGGGCACACTTCATCCATGTGTATGCAGTCCAACCGTAAAAGGAAAGGTCTACGCGTTGCATCGAATATGGATGCGTGTAAACATTCCATTCTTTGACTGCAAGATCACGCTCCAGGTTAGATAACATCCAAGCAAGTGACTCTCGGCTATCTACAGAAAAAATCAATTCAGACCCGTCTTTCATACCGGCTACTATGTACATCAATCTGTCTCCACTACGTAAGGGGCAGTAATTTTAATGGGGCCGAGGATATTCAATTTTTCAGGGCACAGCGCCACATAAATTTGAGAGTTTAGGTGGCTTGCTTCTTCAATGAATATGGAGTCATAATGCTTTTCCATTAGTTTACGGCGAATCGTATCGTAGTACGCGCGGGCATCTATTACCTGGCGACTTTCGTCATGCCAACGCCGCAAGTGTTCAACTTTGATAATTTTGGTCGAATTGAAATTCGCCTCTACCTCAAGTACAACAGGCCCGAATGCACCGGCGGCTTCTGGAGTCTTCGTCAACCACACCCCAAGATAACCATTTGATGCCGCTTCTTGTCTCACCGCAAACGTCATATCGAATCGTGTGAATTCTTGTGCCGTACCGTGATAAAGCTTCATCCTACTGTACCTTTATAGATTGAAATTCCTGATTAGGCATAACAGCCACGTACGTCATTTGTCTTTACCTTTATTCACAGCACGGATATAACGCAACTCGTAAGCACTTACACGGTATGCTTTTGCAACATCATCTTCGTCGCCGGATTGCTGCAACGCTTGCCTGTACTTTACAGTTACTTCAGTGTCAATGATATCAAAGAGGCGTTTTACTTGTTTGTCATTGAGTGGGACTGTTTTGCGTAACAACTCTACTTTTTTCTGAAGGCTGTTTATAGACTCATTAGATGCCATCCACTTACAGACAAGTTTTTTCACAGGCGTCTGGTGCGTTTCAGATGGCAGACTATAAATGAATGTCATGAACTGATTAAGGAACGTTTGCTGGGATTTGGCAATTTGCGTTGCTACATGCACGATGTTGTACGGAACTTTCGACGGATTATCGTTGTCTATGAAAGGCGGAATCTTCTCAAGTCGCTTGATTGAAATTCCGTCGATGTGCAAATCTTCCTCTTCCTCCAAGTCTACTTTTTGTAGGTTTGTAGACATGATAGCCATGGGATTATCTACGACGTAATAGCGCTTCTCACGATTACGTTCGTGCCTAAAAAATGTGTTCACTCCCAGCACTATAACATGCTGCTCTTCGGGGTCTTTCCCATTTACGATCTTGATATCAGTCACACCAGATTTTTTCAGCATTGCAATGATTTCATCAGGGGCGTGGTTCGCGAAGCACATAACTTTCATAATTTAATCTCAGCCTAAAGGAGGTCTTATGGAATTGTCTACAGCCGCTGTGCCGTTATCTAAAGCCCGCCCATTCGTAAAGAATTGGAATAAAAAGGGCATTGGCGTAAAACTTGTTCAATCGTTCACACGCGACAAAAAATATCGTTATTACATGCCATTGGTGAAGAACCAGAAGCACGCACCAGAGCCACCGGCCATTGTCGTAGATGCGGTCAAACAGGCCGGCTATCAAATAGAGGATTACATGGCAGGGCTCGCCGCCAAGGGCGACCGTGTTGTGAAAATTGGTAAGATCATCAGCAAGAATCCAGAAGCTTTAAAGGCATTCGTGAATGATCCTCGCCGTTCGGGTAAAAACGAATACACTGTAGTGATTTCGGCGCACCCTTACGACGTTATCGGCATGAGTACAGGACGCGAGTGGGATAATGATAGTTGTATGCGAATTGGCGTAGAAGACAAATTCGCAAAGCGCAATTCTGGAAAAGATGGCTCTCATGTAAGTTTTCTGCACGGCGATATTGCAGAAGGTACTCTAGTTGCCTACGTTGTAAACAATATCGAAAGTGATATGGAAGCCTTGAAGAACGCTGATCCTGAAAGTAGCGCCCTGATAAAAGCACGGCTACGCAAGGCCAAAAATATTGAAGCCCCGAAAGCTCGCCTTCTGATAAAACCATTCTACAACGAAGACGGCCACATTTTGTGGCGAGTCGAGCGCAAAGCCTACGGCGCACAGATTGCAGGCTTCAAAGAGACAATAAACCAGTGGTTGCGTGAAGTAAATAAAAATGCAACCACAGGGAAATACGTATTGGCCGAGAAGCTTTACAACGATGGTGCCGGACGGGTTTCTTTTGTAGGCACACAGGATGTAAATCATCTGGTTGGGATGACAAAAGAGGAAATGGAAGACTACGACGATCTAGAAAGCCTAGCTGCTCTTGTGTTGGGCAATTCTAGCGATCTGGTGTTGCGTACGAAATTTCCTCAAAATATTTTGCGCGCAGCACACTACCAAAGTCCGCTGGTGTTTGAGAACATCCTGACAGAACTTTGCGATTTCATGGAAGAAAAGGCTCCGCCGCGCACGTGGCCGGCGCTAGTATTCAAGATGCTGAACTGCGGCATTAATTCGTTCTCGCTTGTCGACAATTTGTCTCATGAATTTGCGTTCAAGGATTATTTCACGTACACGGAAGAGAATACTAAATATCTAGACAGTGAGGATTTTCGTGTTGTTGCGCCAGCTTTCGACGTGGTGTGGGCTTATCTGCAAAACAAACCGCACGTATACGGACAGGGTTTAGCAAACAGTATTTACAAGACCACCCCGCCACTTGAGAAAGAAAAAATTTCTGTGTGGCTGGAGTCTGTACTGCTGGCGATCTACGAAGGCAAGTGGAAAGCGCCTATTCCTGATCAGGTTTTCTCCAAGCACGTTTTCATAGACTCTTCTAAATTTGAAGGTGGGTTCTTCCCTGTACTTTTCGAGAAGGCTATCGACTCTGACTTCAGTTGGATAAATGTCTTCAAGAATTCCTCGTTCGTACGAATGGAAAATGTTCTGTATACGAATGCCTTGACTCAGCATATACTGCGATTTGGTGTGACTGAGGATTTTGCTAATACGAATAATGCAAATGCGCTGTTCGGTTTGATGGCGGACTTCAAGAAGAACGAAGCACAGAAAGAAATAATACGTAGACTTCTAGAGAAAACTAAAGACCACCCGGCACACACTGAGTGGAGTTCTTGGTTTAATCTTGTTTGACTTCAACTCTGAGTTTGATCCCTAAGTGATCACAACATGCGATTAGTTGGGGATTCGCACTTGTTATATTTGAAGCACTGCAAGATTCCATTTATCAGTGCTTCCTTCAAGAGATTTTGGTTATCCATTAAGCCCGCCTTTGTGCGGGCTTTTTATTGTCCGTACACTACGCAAAAGCTGAATTTTGCTCTGCTTTGCTTGTATGTTAAATTTTATCAGCGCACGCCAAACAGCAAACGTAGTCCCCTCATACAATGCGTTTTGCAAAGCCAATTCCGTATAGTGAATCATACTATCTCTCCGAGTAGTTGCTAAGATAACGGCAGCAAATACGGCTGCTAGTGCAGGCCCCTCCCTCAAGGTCTACAGGCTCTTTATTAATGTGCCTGTTCGTACTCAACTTTACTAACCCCTTTGTGTTTTACTACGTTAATGTAGGAGCAATCGCTGTACAAGTGTTTTCCTTTTTGCGTGATCAGGAAAATGTGAGGAACCATGGTACGAAGGAATGGTATGAATCTGTCGGCAAGCAGAGACGCAGTTACGTCATCCATGTGGCTATCAGGTTCATCCAAAATAGCAATATTCATACGCTTATGTGCAGGAGCCAACACAAGGCATGCAAGGAAATGCAAAAGTGCAAACGCGTCAGATTCAGCCCCGGAGAGTTCACGTACGTCACTCTTGTTTCCGTGGCCACGATCTACCAGTGCGTGTACACCATCTTTCTTTGCAAAGACTTTGAATTTGAAGGGCTCAGCAAAAATTAGGCCGCTATATTTATTGTACGTCTCTTCCAACTGGAAGAGAATATTATTCGTGGCATTCATCTTCAATCCGCCGGGGCCGTATGCCTTGGCGAGTACTCGGTAATCTTGCAGTTTCTTGATGATTGGCTGGAGTTCATCCAGTTTTTTCATTGTTACATTGCGACCTTCGCTAAGAAGATCAAAGCTGGCTTTTTTGCTGCTGTATTCTGTCTGCATGCGGAAAGCACGAACATACTTTTTCTCAATTTTAGACAGCGCTGCTTCTACCTCGGCCAACTCTTCCGCGCAGTCTTCTGTCTTTTCTTGGCGGGCAGTGAGTTTGTCGATTTCTTTGACGGCTTCTACATAGTGACCCAGCTCTTCAGCGGTGTACTTCGGCTTTTTCACAGGAGTTGGTTTTTCCAAGGCGTCCAATTTTGCTTTGATTTCAACAGACTCTTGGAATTTATCCTGATCATCTTCTACGGCGTCTAACTGTTCTTCGATTTTCTTGATTTCCTTACGGCGCTCGTAAAATGCGCGATCATCGAAGGCCAGGTTATCAATGATCTTTTTGTACTTCGCTTCAGTGTTACGTATTTCTAGTGCATGTTTGAGGCTCGCGACTTTACTCAATCGCTTTTTGGCTTGCTTTACTTGCGCACTAATCTGTTTAATGTTGATCGGCTGCATGCATGTAGGGCAGCTTCCATCTTCATGTTCATGCAGCAAATCTGCCAACCCAATGATGGCTTTTAATTGCTGGCGTTCTTCTTCCAGGGCCTCTAATGGATCAGTAGAAGTTTTCTTATGCCGAGACAAGTGTGCCCGCAAATCTGGATCGGTGTGATCATCCAGATTTTCAAGAACACGTTTTGCTTCATCAAATTTCTCGCGAACGGTACGTTGCTTGGCATCCTCTTCTTTCAACGCACTCAAACGTTTACGTAGTGCTTTGGTATCTGCTGGTTTTACGACACCAATTTCAGCAAGACGCTTTGTAAATTTAAGCTTTTTGGTCTTGTAGTTTGCCGACTCTTCCACGTACGCTTCATAGGCCGAGATATCCGCGAAAAGGGCGTTAAGTTGCTTCTTTGTAAACTTGGCCTCTTCTTTGAGTTTCTTCAGACGCTTGCGAATTTCTTTTTGTTTCTTATGTGTGGTCTGTTTTACAGTCAAGTCTTGCCTTACGGCCTGAAGTTCTTTTACCCGACCTCCCAGTTTTTTGATAATGGTATTTGCTTGGTCTAGTGATTCTGCGTGCTTTCGAGTCCACCCCAAAGCATTCAGTTTGTCGTCATACGAATGCAAACTTTGATAGTGTACGTCATACTCAGTTTGTGCTTTTTTGACTTCACCTACCTGTTTCATAAAGTATTTGTGAAGACGGTCGTACTGATCTAAACTCCATACGTCCGTAATGTACGACAAACGTGCTTTTGGAGAACCGTACTGAAATGCGTTAGGTCGTTGTGACTGGAGATAAATGTAGGAATACCATTCAGCTTCAGTTACCGGCAGAATTTCTGCAATACGTGCGCGCTGTCCCGCCAAGCTATGAACCTGCAAGTCTTCACCATCGCGCTCGATAATGTATTTGCCTGCATGTTGCGTGATTTTGTATGTGTGGTGATCTTGACGAATATCTACAGAAATAAACGATTCTTTATCTACTAACGTTTTGCGATTCTTGGTTTTTGCAAGAGGGGTAGCTTCCCAAAAAACATTGGGAAGCATGGAGAACAAGAGAGATTTGCCAGCACCGTTGTTTTGCTTTTTAGAAATGCGGCTATCCTTGTTGTTGCCGCTGACCACAACAAGGCCGTTGTTCGCGGTAAAATCTACACCGCCTTCTTTGTAGGAAACAACATTTGCAAAATTCGATGCTAGCAATTCAGTAGTCATGTAGGCTTCTTCAAATAATCAATGATTTCGTTTAAGGTGCGTGCCAAATTGTTGGGGGCACACATTGCCATAGCTTCCAGGGTGCTAACCCAGTACGGATTTACACCAGACTCTACGGGCGGTTCGACAGAAGTTGGCTTTTCTGCTTTCTCTTCGGTAGCTTGTGCAGCCGCAGAAGGTTCGTCTACATCAACCGGGGGTTTAATTATACCGTCTACAATTTTGAAATGTCCGGTAACAGCTACGTCAATCGTTTTGAGAGAAACACGGAGTTTTGTGGAGGCAGCTTCTCGCGTAATGGGCAAAATGTCAGCCAATCGTATACGCACAGTGGCAATAGGTAAGCGCACCAAGCTGATATATGCACCGTCTGAAAAGTGGATACGATCACGCTCAATCAATGAACCCAGGTACTGATTAACCTGAGCCTCCGACATAACTATACCATTATTATAAACACGCTGACGAATTTCACAGATGGATCGAGGTTCGTCTAAGTAACCATTAAGTAGAATACGATTTAGACTGGCTAAAAATGCAGGCTTGATACCATTACGATTAAAGGTAAGTTCAGCACATGGCTTTGCATCGGCGGTTAGGTAATATACACCCATAAGGTCGGCTTTTACTTTGCCTGTGTTACGTAGAGTTCGTGCAGTTTGTGAAAGGGCACTGACAACTTTGTACCCAAAATGGCGAGCGATTACGGATGGTACAGTAGCAGGATGCTCGCTAAGATAAAGAAGAAATTGCTCTTCTTTTTGTTTACGGCGAGCTAGTTTGTCGGTAGTGCCTATGCGATGCAGAGATTCTTCAGGCGCTGCCTTTTCTTCCACCACAGGCGCTGCCTTTTCTTCCACCACAGGCGCGGCTTTTTCTTCCACCACTGGCGCGGCTTCTTTTATGTAACATCCACCAGAAACAGGGTGTTCATAAATTTTACCTTCGCTGATAAGTTGATCAGCGAACTGGTTGATTTCCAAATGGGTAAGATTTAAGCGTTTGGCATAAAACCAACGGTCGCGCCCTTGCTTGCCCTTAATGGCGTCATAAAAATCGTGAATTGTTCCTACGCGATCTAGTACGTTCATGGCCTATGCTCCGCAATGAAGTTGCCAATGGTCGAATACAAAACGAGAGTTTCGTCAAACGAGGCTGAGTTAAGATTCAACTCTACGTCAACCAAAAGTTTTTGAATCATCACCAGCAACAGCAGTGGAGTTTTGAGATTCTCTTTCTTCTCAAGTGTGTGGTACAACCGCCCACTATACGGTGTAAATTTCGCAGTTTTCGTTTTGTAACCGATAAGATAATCGATCAGCCATCGAGATTTGCTAATAATAGCACGTGCATTGTTTGCTTTACGAATATGGGTGATTGCTGAAGCCACGTCCCATTTAATGATGGCTGCAACTATCTTTACAGATACTTCATCCAAGTCAGCGTCGTCGCCACCACTAACTTCGGTCAATACAGCCGGATCAACCGTGCCGTTAGACGAAGACAGAATTAGGAATTCCAATTTCGATACAGCATCACGTAGCGAACCGTTGGACATTGCAACAATGCTGTTCAGCGCGCCACCTAGCGATTTCGTTGGCTTAAGCCCTTCTGCTTTTGCAATTTCTTTCAGCCGCGCCATCATTGGATCGTGTGCAATAGGCTTGAGTGCAATATGCAGGCAGCGCGTCATCAGCGGCTTGCCAATTTTCTCGGGGTTAGTTGTACAGAGAATCCAAACTGTGTCCGGGCTAGGATTTTCGGTTGCAATCAAAAGTGCTTTTTCTGAAGCATCACGTAGTGTGTGTACTTCGTCCATGATAATCACACGCTTGCGAGTACTCGGCGCTACACGCGAAGCGTTGACCACATTACGAATTTCGTCAATTTTGCCGCCAACTGCACAGTCATGGTTGACAATATCAGGGTGGCTCTTTTTGAATTTGCATGACATACACTTGCCACACATATTGTGGGTGGCACAGTTCAGCATACGAGCATAAATATTAGCAAGGCTGGTCTTACCAGAACCATACAGCCCACTAATAAGAATTGCGGACGGAATGCCTTTCTTGAACGAACCTTTCAGCGCAGCTACTGCAATATCCTGGCCGTAAACTTCATCAAGCTTTGTCGGCCTGTACTTATTTGCTAAAGTTTGAGTGGTAGTCATACAATCATTTCCGAAAAGAGTTCACCACCATCGATAAGATCGTGATTTCTGAAAATTTGTTCCGTGGTTAGGGCTACACGTAACGCTTCTTCGCGAGAGAGCCATTCATTATGCTGTGACACAAAACCCTGATCTGCCGTAGAACGCCTCTTGTTATAGCAGGTTGCATACGCATTCAAAGTTTTATAGCCAAGGATTTCGATCTGAAGCCGCATCATCGGGCAGTAATGTCGCACGCCCGTTACAATGTAGTCACCATATCGAATTGCTGCGCACCCAACACGCTGTTTTTGGTTGTACTTCTGCCAACGTGGAATTCCGCCACATTCATTTAGATCACGTTCTTTTAGTTCGTTAAAGGTTACAACGGCGTTTCGGATACGTCGAAATTCTTTCCGGTACTTGATTTCGTAGTAGGCACACAACAGCGCGATGGGTACTTGCATAAGTCACCTTTTAAAGGGGAATACCGAACATAAGTTTTGTCCAGTTTTCATGGTTTGGCATAGCCATGATCTGATCAACTGACATATGACCAACCGATTCCAACTCTTCCTCTTTACATTTTACAGGTTCGTATACGTCGATATGATAGGCGATACCCAAGTGCAGGCGACCTACTGCATTACTATGATCGACAATAAAAGTGTGATCATTGAGAGAATCAAAATCATATCCAGCGACAGGGCCTCCATCTACACCACAGACCTCTTCTTCAACTTCGCGATCCACACTCATGCGGAAAACAGTTTCAAAATCTTCACGATCAGTAAATGCAGGTGCGTCAAATCCAACATAAATCCAACCGGCTTCCACACCAGAATTGACGGCGATATGCCCGCCTATACCGCAAGAAGAATTACCAACCAATCGGGACTCACCGACCAGTTTAGTGCGCTTGTAAATAAACGGCAGCACGTCTTCAGTTCCAGCCAAGCGCAGATTGAAAATCAGATACGGCAAGAGTTGCCAATAATCAGGGTCGCCGGTAGGCAATTCTTTACCTTCGGCATCCACTCCGTTTTTCCGCTTGTCCAAATACTGGCGGCTGTACGCATGAATATTGCTAAGCTCAGTGCAAAGTGCGTCCAGCATAGACACGCTGCCTGCCTCATACAGTGCTACAACGCGGGCACCAGCTTCTTTTTTGATACACAGAATGATTTCGTCGCTCATATTTATCTCACAGTGTTTACAAAGAAAATGAAAGCTGCCGTATGACACACAGCAGCATTTACACAAAAGATTACTGCGCGCTGCATGAAGTTAATGCCAGCGGCCAGAGAACCAAGATGGCAACCAGAAATACCAGGCAAATTTCACCACAGTATGCAATTAAATGACGCATCATGCACCTACAAATTTCAAAGTCTTTTCAAGAAGAGACTTGACCGATTTGGGAAGTTCTTTGCCGCTGAAGTGGAATGCAACAGCTTCTGCAAAAAGTTCATGCACCGAAGTAGCTGCATCCGTTAGTAATTTATCCATAGTTTCCTCAAATGTTTCATTTACAGTTTTTCTCGCTTATCTAAATTTCGGTGAATTATGACCATAAAGCGTATGTCCGTTTCTGATTTTGTCCGTGATGCCAAGGCGGCTCACGGAGATATTTACGACTATTCCCGCATAAAAGAGCTTCCTCTTTATAAAGAAAAAGTTGAGATTGTCTGCAAGATTCACGGGGCTTTTTGGCAGCAGGCTGGAAATCATAAGCAGGGGAAGGGCTGCTTTGAGTGTGGTAAGTTGAAATTTTCCCAAGCAAAAACTTTGGACACCAAAACTTTTATAAAAAGGGCCAAGCAAGTCCACGGAAATACTTACTCATATAAAAAATCTGTCTACACAGGCCAAAATGACCAGATAGTCATTACATGCAAAACTCACGGGGAGTTTACTATGCAACCTGCCAACCACTGGTTAGGTAAAGGGTGCTTCCGCTGTGCGGCAGACTCTAGGGGAGTAAAGAGGCGCGGAAGATGGGTATCATCAAAGGACATTAAAAATCTGCTTCCGAAAAATATTGCTTTTTCGGATACAAGGTCTGAGTTTAGTCAATACCACTACGCCCAACTGGTTTGCAAAACTCATGGCAATATAAGTTCAAGTGTGGCACGAATCCTCGCTGGAAAATTTTGTGGTAAGTGTTCGTCTACACAATCAGCCGTGCTCAGGTACGACGCGCAGCGTGATTTCTTCCAAAGGGAATTAATTAAGAAACTGGAATCTATTTACGGAGATAAATACCTATACGACGAGGTATCTTATATACGTGCCACAAAACCTGTAACTTTAATCTGTCCGAAACACGGGCCATTTGAGGCGACACCAAACGATCTAACAGCGCCAGGTAGGTATAAACCAGAATCTGGCATCGCGTGTCAAGATTGTCGTGGCTGTGTAAAAACCACTTATATTAGACGTAGAAAATTTACATACAAAGGCTACGAAATTCTAGGTGTAAAGCACCTTATACAACGAGGTATTAGAGCAAAGGATATTACCACAGACCCTAATGAAATTCCAGTAATTGATATAAAATTTAAACTAAAGAGTGGACATACCCAGCTTAAACATTTCCCTGATATCTATGTGGCCTCGCAGAATCTTCTAGTTGAAGTTAAGAGTCCGGGTACGTTCGGCTTCAACAACTTCTACACCGACGGGACTGAATTAATCCGCCTCCTGAAAGAAAAAAGAAGGCGGGCTATAGAACAAGGGTTCAATTATGAAGTTATGTTATTTTTAGGGCCTTCGGATGCAGCTCCAGTTTCTCTCCCAGAAGATTGGTTCGATTTAAAGATTCAAAGTTTGCGTAAGTGGTGGCGAACTAGGGCGCAGCAAACTTGAGGGTTCTTTCCAACAGCACTTTTACGGATTTCGGAAGAATTTTCCCACTAAAATAAAAGGCACAACTCTCTGCGAAAAGTTCTGAGGGGGACACACAGGCATATTCAGAAACAAGGCTGCCAATATCAGCGGTGGTGCCGTACTGAGGCCAAATTTCACCAAGTACGCGACTGTTATTATTTAGCAAAAGGTTTACGTCTTCGGGGGTAAGCTTGTGGTATTTCTTCAAATAGGACAGCGCTTCGCGGAATAGCTTGGCATCATCCTCTTCCACATCTTTCATGAATTCACGCACACTTAGCTGCGAATCCAAAAGGGATTTGTAAAGCTCGCCCATTTGCTGTTTCTTTGCGTGATCGACTTTCACGCCAGCATTATACAGTTCCAACCACAATGCACGGTATTTGTCATTCAGCTTGCGATACCAAATTGCATGGCCTGCTTCGTGTGCAAAAATATACAAGTTGTACTTAGCATCTTCAATGATCTTGGGATGCAGTTGAACTGTATCTTTATGCACACCATCTTTGAATACTACTTTGTACGAGCCTGCCCACTTACCTTTCGGATTACGGATGTTGATTTCCGTAATTGGGAAAATATCTGCGACGCCTTTCTGCGCAAATCGTTTGTGGACTACGCGGATCGCGGACGTGACTGCTTTGCGCTCAGCGTCATTCAATTCGCGGTACAAATTCACATGGCCGATTTCAGAATCAAACTCACCAAGCTTAGGTTCGATATCAAAACCGTAAGCTTTGCCGAACTTGGGTTTAGGGCCGAAATTCGCCAGCAGGGTTTCATCAGAATATTCGACTACTTGCGGTTCGTCGGAATCAAGTGTGCTAACAAGGTAGGCAGAGCTACGTTGCGGATTGTGAGCAAAACACAACGCCGGTTTCTTGCCAACGATCACGGCAATGTAATCGTCTCGGTTTACTGTGATCGCAGTTGTCGAAGGTTTCTTCTTTTTCGGCGGCTTTGCTTCTGACATATCAATGACAGAGACACCAGTGCTTTTCTTTTTCTTCTTGATTGGTTCTTCGTCCGTTTTTTTCTTTGCAGTGTCTTTCAGGTGATTCATGTTCTTCTCCGATTGGAAGGGTTCTCTAATTGTTTACAGTATTTAAGTGTAGTTTGGATCAAGCTCTGTACGTTTCATTAGGGCTTGGATAGTCTTAATACTAAATGGATTTTCGTTCTTCAAGTACTGGAAAATGTGCTTTGGTGCTGCCATGGGGTCATCTACTGCTTTATGCATAGCAAGATCAATGGCGTGCTCAAACACATTCACGTTTGTGCATGCCGCAATGTAACGCAAAAAATCAAATACGAAAGCCATACCGTTGCGCTCAAGCATGTGTGTGCTCAAGCCCATGCTGCGCGGCTCTAAAAGCAAGATATTACTGGTCAATTCAACGATTTCCAGGGCCGCTTTTATGCCGTGCTTGTACAACAAGTCAGTTCGAGTTTCTGTTATTTTACGTGTTGTTGTCAGTAGATCATCATTAACGTCCGACCCTTTCTTTTCATGTTCACGAAGCATCGCAAATCTACTCATATGCGGCTTCATTTCTTGCTGTATTCGTCTACGCAAACTTTGCGCATTTTTATTAAAGTGTGCGTGCTGCCCTATCATAAGAGTCAAAACATTTGATGCTTTTGCTTTGGCGTCGAAGTCTAACCAAAATAGCATTCCTATAGCCTGTGTGCTAGGTGCAACCTTCACTTTCGACCAAGTACGTGTGTAGAAAACCCCGTGTAAATCTACAATTTCTACGCTACCTACGTACTGTGCGTTTCTATATTGTTTCCATAGAACATCTTTAACCTTTTCGTAATCAGACGTGGATTGTAGAGAAAATTGCTGCTTTATAAATTTTACATGTCTACTGACATTGCTTGCTGTGTGTATCTTTGTGGATAGGAGACTGAGCACAAGCGCGTCTTCGAGATCACGTTGGTATTCATAATGATTTTTCTTGAAGGTGTTCTCTATTTTCAGGTCAGATAGAATTTTCAATTTCGGTACGTAAATTTCCATCATTTCTCTCCCGGCGGCAGGTGGTGCCCACCCCGTGCCACCCCACTCGGCCCCGCCTGTATTCGACGGGGGAGGGGGCCGCGCAATTGGGGAGGGGGGGCGCAGCTCCGCTGCGTGGTTAACGTAGGTACGAGGCAACGAGTACAACGTCGCTCTTGATCTGGCTTTTTAGGCGCTATGGCTCATAAATTTATTCGTAAATTTTGGGCAGACTTCTGCTTACAAATTCATCGGATATACGCGGCATCGCTTGTGCGCTTTTGGTATCCGGCGGGGGGCTGCTCGGTTGCCTGCACTTGGGACTCTCCGAGTCCCGAACGTCTTCGGCTACGCCGAATCCGTTCTTTTCGCTTCGCTCCATACCGCTCGCTTTGCTCGCTTGCTTATGCATGCGCTAGCTACTCAGCACGTTAATGGCTCGAAAGGGTGAATGGTGAATCAAAAGCATCGTTCGCATTACACTCATTTCGTTTCATCGCTCACTCCATACATCCCATCACTAACACTCCCTTTACAGTTTTGAAAGGGTAGGTATTTTGAGGGTAAAGGGGCCTAATAGGGGGGGGTAAAGGCAAGGTATTAATAATAAAAGACTAATAAAGGCAATAAAGGCAATAAAAAAGGGCCACCCTTTATTCAAGGAATGGCCCAAAGGAGCATCTTTTAAATCTTTGCCAATGCGATTAAGCGTGCACACAGCTCTTCTAGCGGTGTTTGCTTAGGTTCTGTGCATTCCGCTGTAGGTGGTTGTGGTTCCTCTAAAGGGCACGGGTCTTCTTTATTTATTAAAGCTTCACAAACAAACTTAATCAAAGCAATTATTTGTTCATTTGTTGTCGAGCCTTCATAAACGCAGCCTGTGTTTTCTGTGCCCATGCTAACGGTAATCTTTGTGGGCTTAACTGGTTCGCATACAGGAACATCAGTTAAATCAGAACCGTTTAAAATAACACGAACCGTTTCCCCATTATAGGTATTCACATTGACATGCAAATCTTCCATACCGTGGGTGAACGTCGAAACATCAGCAGCAGTAGCTTTGTGTTTATGTTGGCGCGAAGCTGCGAGCTTGTGCATTATTTCATGCTTTACTTTATCCCAAATATGCGCGAATTTTTGAGAATCAGCATCAGCAATGACAGTAGAAAGTTTATCGCCGGTTTCTCGGCTCAGGAAAGGCATGATCATACGTAGCATAGCAGAACGTTTGTTGCCGTGCTTTGATCGAGCCAGTGCGATCATGTTATTCGCAATGATTAATTCACGCATTTTCGGCCTCTTCTTTTTCACGCACCGAAATTGTGACGTATTCAGCAGTGCCTACAGGCGTAGCCACTGTACCGATAGTGTCAATATCAATTTCTACAATTTCAGATTCGATACCGCCGATGGTAGATACCACACCACTTTCTGTATCTGTTACCGCGTTTTTGAACAAATCCATAATCTGTTCAAGCGAAGCACTGACGTTCGTGCCTGCTCTTTCGAGCAATTCGCTAGCTACCGAAACGTGCAGAATGCGGCGCTTACGGCTATATCCATTTTCAAATTCTTCTTTCGGACTCCATGACTCATATCCGTTAGAGTAGCGGACATAGTAGCCAGGGAGATTCAGCGGATGTTTGTTAATATAATCGGCGCTTACTTCAACCGATTCAGATTCATCTTTGGCGAAGAGCGTGTGCGCCTCAATACGACCAATTTCAAACGCTTCTACTTCTTTGTGACTGATATATTTTTGCATTAGATAAAACTCCAGTGTGTAATATGCTCTAGACTTTCGAGGATTTTGTCATGCAAGTCGTGCTTGTCCATTTTATGAAGCACAACTCGTTGAATTTTCAGACCGCGTAAATGCATGGCGCCGTCAAACGTATTTTCTACGATTATGGTATTAGGTGCCGCAGCAATTTTGTGTGGGCTGCTTGAAACTACGACTGTATAAGACGATAGCTCATTCATTTAGCACCTCGTATGAAAATTGAATTGTCCCACCTTCAGGGGAACCATAAGACACAAAACCACCGCTAATGCGAACAGCGGTTTGTGCATTCACAGCGTCGGCGTAAGCTTCGTAATCTACAGGGCGCAGCATGATATTACCTTTCGGTGTGCGGCGTACGCGCATCAACAATGCTGCCTTGCCGTTACCTCTAATTATCTCAAGTTCCATGTACTCGGGGTGTGCGGCCCAATCACGAAAAGCCAATTGCTCCAGGGCAATTCTTTTGAGTTCTTCGATCATATCAACTTGTAACCCTTGTTCATTTTGATCATAGGCTCTGTCGGCTGAAGCACACGCGTTGTACAGACCCACTCCAAGCGACGTTGTTTAGCCGTAATTTTACGTTCCTTGTCGCGAACTTTGAGATACAAATTTCTATCTGGAATTGCGATAATGTCGCCCATGTCTATATGTGGAACCGCCGGGCCTAAAACTACCGGAATATCGGCCATAGTTTGCAAGCGGTCATAATCGAGCGTCATGGTTTCGCCGCCGATGTTAGCGTCGATTTTGTCAGCACCTAAATCGAATTCAAGAACTACGTGTGTGAAGAAATCCGAGCGAATTCCAATTTCTATTTCACCGCCCGCGTGACGGCGTAGATCAGCAGCCGTCAACTGCTGGCTTCCATAGAACGGCATTTCCTTGTGGATTAGCAAATTATCACGAATACTGACTTTGACGTACTTGAAATACTTGGGCACCGTGAATTTGAACCGCACATAACCATCAGGATTTTGCTTCTCCATACGGTGTGGTGCGTACGTGGAATTTACAAAGAATCCATCTGCTCCGGTGATATCGTAATGCGTCAGCAGAACACGTTGTTTTCCGTAGCACTTGAACCCAGGCTGTTGCGTTACGCGATAGCAAATTCCGCAATTCTGTGATCCAGGTGCTACCCCTTCACTGTATTCGTCCATGCCGTCTAAATTTATGACGTTTACGCCAGCTTCTGCAACATCCGCTTCAACATCATCATTCAAAATCATTTCGGAGAATTTAGAAGCTCCGAAAAAATCAGCATCCTGAAACTGAAACTCCGCGACGGTGCTTTCATCGTTTGCATTTGGGATAACAGGCGCGGCCATGCCGGCTTCTACCTTTCTATCCGTAACGCAGCATGAACACGGACGCCCGGACATTCGATCAATGTGGTAAATATCTACCTTCACTGAATCCACTTTTAGGGCGTTTTCGACTTGATTATTAAACGCTTGTACGGTTTCGTCTAAGCGCTTCTGTGCGTGCTCCTGAATAAAGTTCTTCGCATGCCTGCGGACTAATCTACGTTGGTTCTTTATCATGGTATGAACCCTCCTACGTTTAAATTACTCCCGAACTTTTCTTTTTCACGATGCTAATTGAATAGCATGAGCCAACGTTGAGGTGCTACCATGTTATTCATGGGTTGCGATATGGGAACAAAGAACTTTGCGGTTACAATCATTAAGGCAAAGATTGTAGACGAAAGGTTCCGCTTTAAGATCATTGGCACGAAGCTAATGGAAAACATGATTCATGATATCAAGAAAGCCCAGCTAGAATGTGAATCGTTTCTGAACGAGTTTCAAGACTTACCAGAAGTAGATTACATTGCAGCAGAACGCTATCAACCAAGGCCGGGGCGCGGCGGTAATACAACAACAGAATCGATTTCTATGATGCTCGGTGCTATGGTGGCTACGATGCCAGTTCCCGTCACCTTGTACACAGCCGCCACATGGAAGAACGCGTTTAATGGCACCCCGGCTGATCTAAAAGAAATGTACGAAGACATTAAAAAAGATAAGAGTTTCGTTATCCACCAGCTTGATTCTTTCTTGATTGCCGTATACCACGCAGCCAAACATTACAACGTAAAACCATTCGAATTCATTAAGTCTTACAAAGACGAAGCAATACTTGCTTCTATGCTGGCAAAGGCCCCAATACTGTAAATAAAAGCAAATAAACAAAGGGGGTTTTTATGCAAACTGAAGAAGAATGGGACGATGGTTTTGACTTAAATGAGTCGGCAGAACCGACCATGCGGGCGAATTTCAAAGCATCTGTAACCGTACCTGGCGTATTAGGTGATCATGAAAACGTAGATTATGGATTTTCCGTTATCTACGTGAACTTTGAAAAGAAACATAATCGCCACACGGGTCGAACTGATGATCTGCTGTCGGTTATTTTCCGTGAAAGTAACGCCAACTACAGGTTTCTTGAAGACCTGGCTGAAGACCATATTGACGTGGAATTTCGAGTCACTCAATACATAGGCGAAGAACCTGTCATGGAATACGTATTTGAGCCAAAAACCTTGATGTACGTGCGAAAAAATATGCATGCGTTTTCAAACCAAGCTCAGGAAGTTCGCTTTTCGTGGATCGGAACACGGAAGGTGTACTGCTCATGAATCAATGCCCGTTAAACGAGGATTATAAATTTAACGGCGCCTGTAGAATTGGTACGTGTAAGTACCACACGAACACCAAAAATAAGTGTATGGGGATCGACACTGTATTTGCTGCAACTGATCGCGGCGTTACACAGGCAGAAATTGCATCGCTTAAGTTGCAAGGTTTGTCGAAAAAGGAAGTGGCCAAGCGAATCAAAATTTCACAGGAGACTGTCAAGGCAGCACTCCATTTGTATAGTGCCTTTTCGGAATATGCAAAGGTAAATAGAACAGCGTTCGAAATGCTTTTGTACTCCATGGATTTATTCTGCGCCAAAATAATACCTACTACGCCAGTACTGTACAGAATCTTGACCTCAGATTTTGCGCGTCTTATTGGCCTAGACACCACAAACGTCCACAAGCTCCTTGAAGTTAAAGGTGCGAATTTGCATTTACCGTTCAAGCTAACAGAAAGAGAGTTTGAACAACTTCTGTCCTACCTTGGAGAAACACATGAGCACTACTAACACCCGCATGCGTAAACTTCTTCTGCGTGAAGCTGAACTGACTATCGATAAAGATTCCAGTCTTTACGTTATGAATCGCACCAACGAGCCCGGTGCAATCAACATGACGTGCACTGACCGTAATGGTGTCCGTATCCCTGTAGTGATTCCGAACACCTTTATTCCTATCGATATGTCGAACTTTGTGCCGAAAGAAAACCTTCTGCGCGATTCCAGTTTCCGTAAGCTGGTACAGTCCGGCGCTGTGATCATTGTGCATAGCGAAGACGCAGAAAATGCAATCAAAAATAACCCGCGCGCCAAGAAAGAACAGGATCGCATTTATGCGGTTAATGCTGATCTGCAAGACGATGTTGGCAGCGGCGGTGAGTTCGTGGAAATCGGCAGCGAACGTAATCGTGAGCCTGAGCGCGTAATTACCGAAAACGATAACATTGCTCCGTTTGCTCTCGGTGTAGTCGAGCGAAGCAAAGACTCTGGTGATGACGTTCAAGATATCCTGTCCGATATTGAATCACGCGCTTACAGCCTAACTGCGAACGATCTGGACTATATCACCAACAACGTTTCTTCTGTAGAAATCAAAGATTTTGTGCAGAAGCTGCGCGAAGAGGTCTGAGCATGCTGCGCCTTGACAGTTACACGCCGGAAAGAAAATCAAATACTCCCGACGGTGATTTAGTTCTTGAGTACAACAACACGGAATTGACCGAAGATGTTGTGCGTGAGCTGATGAACCTTGTTTTTGCAGAAGAGGGTTTGGTTCAATTTCAGGAAACAGAGTGGAATATTCTTGATCTAGAGATTGAAGGCACGCAGTTGGTGCTTGTACTGTCACAGGCATAAAAAAAGCCCGGCTCCTTAATTGGATGACCGGGCTTTTTTCTGTCTTGCGTTTAGGTAGTCAGGATACGGGGACGGCTTAACTAGATTCTTCGTACATCATACCAGCATCCCTTTTACTTTATCGATGATTTTTTGGGAACAGTTGTCCGGGTCAAGCTTGATCAAATTGCCTTTGTCGTCACGCTTACGGGGAAGCTCTAGATACTCATGCTCAATTAGATTTCCGCAGACTTCGCCAATTAGTTTAGCCATGCCGCGCCCCGAGCTGTCATTGTCAGGAAAGCTAAAAATCTTTTCGATACCTAAACCCATGAGCAGTATCAGTTTCTTTTCACTGAACATTTTGGAGCCTAGAATTGCGCATGCTGGAATTTTATTTTTGATTAGGCGAAGCCAGTCGCGCGGGCCTTCCACTAAGACCACCGATTTGTACCCAAACAAATCATACTTGCGAATGAAGTCGTACCCAAGCAATCCGTAGTCTAGCGTCCAGTTGCCTCCCAAGTTGATATAAGACGGCCCAACCTTTGGTTTTTCCTGAAGTGCCCGCACGCCGCCGCGAAAACGACCGTTTATGTAGACCGGCAACACCAACATAATTTCGTCGTAGCGTTTGTCATCGTACATGTAGCCTTCTACGCGATGAATTAGTTTCCCGCTATAGCTACGCCAGTCTTGATTTTTAGGCCACGGAATTACAGAGTTGCCAACTTCATCAAACAGTCGCTGGAGCGTTTGGTTAGTAAGGCTGGTTAGATTTTTTACTTGCTGGTTTACTTTTTGAAGCGCACCGTCGGTAGAGCCTTTGAAATGCTGCCACTCTGCGACCTGCGCCAACCCAAATTTTTCTGCAAGTTTGTTCCAGTTCCCTTTCTCTCCGCACCCAAAACAGTGGAAAGAACCAATACGTACACGTGCGTTGTCGTCCAAATTGACAGAGCAGCTAGGCGTCTTTTCGTCGTGGAATGGGCAGCATACAAATATACCGTCACCTTTGGGTTTTTTGTACCCAGGAATTTTATCAATTTCAGCGCGTATTATGTCGAACGCGGATTCTATCTTCATAGCACGCCAATCCACTTCAGATGCTTTTTCAATTTATCCCAACTACCTGTGTTATCGCAGCACCAACAGTAGTAGGAACCAAGTTCAAAAATACCGTCTTGTTTTATACGCAGATAGAATGCGTTTTTGGTGCCATTGAATGGACACGTAAACACCGCCGTTTTATCAAGACGGGTGTGCTCTACACTATCAAGATAATCATCAATTTCATCCAGTGGTTTTTTCATTACTGTAAACCTAATTTAACATTGTAGCATACATTTACAGTTATTGGAGAAGCCCATGTTCAGCAGCATAGATACGTCTGCGCGGGCCTTTACCAGTAAACGTCTAGAAGTGATTGAAACAGATTTCGGACGTGCCTATAAAGAGGCAATGGATTCAGCCATCAGAACTAAACACGGAAGACCGCCAGAATACAGACCATCATCTTTTCCAATCTGCCCTGTGCTAACCTATATGAAATTTGTAGGTGCACATCGAGGTTACTATGAATCGGAAATGGGCGCAGGCGGCGGATTTTTTACTTCTGTAGGAACAGCGGCGCACGAAAATATTCAATACTACATGGGCAATAATATGCGTATGTGGGGTAACTGGAAATGCAGAAACCCCAAGTGCAGACATGCCTTGCGTGCACGCGATCTGTATGATGAAGACGGAACCATTTTACGTAAAGGCAAGCTTACACGAAAACACACAACGAATAACAAGTGCCCAGGTTGCGATCACTCAATGGAATACATTGAGATTGAAATTAACTACAGGGGACTTAAAGGCCATATTGACGCCATCTACAAGATGGGCAAAAATATGTTTTGGGTGGGGGATTACAAAACCACTACCAAAAACAGCTTGAAGAAATCAAGTGAGCTTCCTAAACGTGAACACTTGATGCAAGTGCCTACGTATTGTTATGCACTAGAGAAATTGTATGGCATGAAAATTCTAGGATTTTCGTTACTCTACTTCAGTAGAGACAATCCGTACGAATTTGTCGAAAAATCTGATACGTGGACACCACGTTGGCGCAAGCAAATTGCCAAGTTGATCAGAAGTCAAAAGACAAACTATCAAGTTGCAGTGCAGGCATTCGTACAAAACAAGCCTGAACTTGCAATTAGGTACAAGCCTTGCCAGAAGCCATCTGATTACGAAAAACTCATGCCTGCGTATGAGCCGTGTCCTATGGCTGACGTATGCTTCTGCAACAAAACCTTGCACAGAACCATGAAACACAAGCTGACCC